>Ga0209185_1001788_pt1 | contig 17124 bp, 5 predicted proteins | sample SidtaG_2_FD_187425 | JGI IMG/M metagenome (GOLD analysis project Ga0209185, IMG submission 187425) | Marine algal microbial communities from Sidmouth, United Kingdom - Sidmouth_Asex2 metaG (SPAdes) (version 2) | ecosystem: Host-associated > Algae > Red algae > Unclassified | place: Sidmouth... | reverse complement strand
CGGAATGGGAGGAGAAGAAGTTGGGGGAGGTTTATTCATTCTTATCAACAAATTCTTTTTCAAGAGACAAATTGAATTATGATAAAGGTAAAACAAGAAATATCCATTATGGAGATATTCATACTAAGTTTTCAAGCGCCTTTAAAATAAAAAATGAGAAAGTCCCATATATAAATGATGACGTTGACATATCACAAATTAAAGATGAAAGTTTCTGCCAAGAAGGTGATATAGTAATAGCTGATGCCTCTGAAGATTATGCAGATATTGGAAAAACAATTGAGTTGGTAAAACTACACGGGGAAAAACTATTGGCTGGGCTTCATACTTTTCTTGCCAGACCAATATCAACTAATACTAAGGTTGGCTTCTCGTGCCATTTGTTTAAGTCATGGAAAGTTAGAAAGCAGATTATGATAATAGCCCAAGGGACTAAAGTTCTAGGTATTTCAAAGGGTAGAATGTCTAAAATTTCTATTGAGATTCCTTCTATTCAAGAACAAACCCACATCGCCAATTTCCTCACAGCCATCGATAAAAAGATAGCATTGGTCAATGAACAGATAGAAAAGACCAAGGCATACAAGAAAGGATTGTTACAAAAAATGTTTGTGTAGGATGGATAGGAAATTACATAATAGAAAATCCATACGATTACAAGGATACGATTATACACAGGCAGGATTGTATTTTGTAACCATCTGCACACAAAATCGTGAACATTTATTTGGCAAAATATACGATGGGCAATTGATATTAAATGAACCTGGTAAAATGATTGAAATCGAATGGTTAAAATTGACAGACCGTTTTAAAAATATACGATTACACGAATACATTGTCATGCCGAACCATTTCCACGCCATATTGGAAATCGTAGGGGCGACCCTTGTGGTCGACCCGGATGATAAAATTCCCCCAACCGGAAACGGGCAACCACAAGGGATTGCCCCAACCGGAAATGGGCAACCACAAGGGATTGCCCCAACCGGAAATGGGCAACCACAAGGGATTGCCCCAACCGGAAACGGGCAACCACAAGGGATTGCCCCAACCGGAAATGGGCAACCACAAGGGATTGCCCCAAACGGAAATGGGCAACCACAAGGGATTGCCCCAACCGGAAACGGGCAACCACAAAGGATTGCCCCAACAGAAATGGTAGGGGCGACCCTTGTGGTCGACCCCGATGATCAAATTCCCCCAACCATCCAAAATGGTAAATCATTGGGCGAAATGGTTGGTTCATTTAAATCGATTACAACGGTGGCATATATTCATGGGGTAAAAACCAATAATTGGAAATGTTTTGATGGCAAATTATGGCAACGGAATTATTGGGAACACATCATTCGAAATGAAATAGCACACCAACGTATTGCACAATATATAATTGACAATCCAATCAAATGGGAAAAGGACAAATTGAATAATCGTGATGATAATAGGGTAATGGAACCATCTGCAGATTACGGAAATGAAAATTGGAATAATATATTATGAGCACCCAACCAGAACAAATATTAGAAAATCAATTAGTAGAACGATTATCCACCCTCGGATATAGCAAAGTCCGTATACCCGATGAATCTGCCATTTTGGCGAACCTGAAAGGACAATTAGAAAAACACAATAATGTACAATTCTCGGATAAAGAATTTGATCGTGTATTAAATATATTGAACAAAGGTTCCATTTTTGAAAAGGCGAAAACACTACGAGAAAAACAACATTTAACCAGAGACAATGGCGACAATCTTTATTTCGAATTTCTCAATACAGAACATTGGTGCCAAAACCAATATCAAGTCACCCATCAAGTCACGATAGAAGGCAGGTATAAAAACAGGTATGATGTTACCTTACTGGTAAACGGTTTGCCATTGGTGCAAATAGAATTGAAAAGAAGAGGCCTCGAAATGAAAGAAGCCTTTAATCAGATCTGTAGATACAAGCGCCATTCTTTTGGAAGTAATTCCGCTTTGTTTCAATATGTTCAGATTTTCGTCATCAGTAATGGTGTCAATACCAAGTACTATTCAAACAATAGATTACAAGCCTTAAACTACAAGCAAACTTTCTACTGGACGGATAAAGAGAATAAACGACAGACGAATATCCTTAATGGATTCACTTCGGAGTTTTTGGAGCCTTGCCATATCTCCAAGATGATCTGTAAGTACATCGTGCTGAATGAGACACATAAGATCTTAATGGTACTTCGACCTTATCAATACTATGCTGTAGAAAGTATGATTGAGAAAGTGAAAAATAGTACGCACAACGGATATATATGGCACACAACAGGCTCAGGTAAAACCTTGACTTCCTTCAAGGCCAGTCAGATCATCATGCAAATGCCACAGGTGAAGAAAGTGGTATTTGTGGTCGATAGAAAAGACTTGGATTATCAGACAACCAAGGAGTTTAATAGCTTTTCTAAGGGAAGTATAGATGGTACTGATAACACTAAGGCTCTGGTAAAGCAGTTTGGTGATGATACCAAAATCATTGTGACAACGATTCAAAAACTAAATACAGCAATCAGCAAAAAGCGCTACCTCAGTAAAATGGAACAGCTCATTGATGAACGTATTGTTTTCATTTTTGATGAGTGCCACAGAAGCCAATTTGGGGAAACCCACAATCGAATAAAAGCCTTTTTTAATAATCATCAGATGTTCGGTTTTACGGGCACGCCTATTTTTAAGGACAATGCGATCAAGAATGAATTAGGTAAACGAACGACTAAAGAATTATTTGGTGATTGTCTACATAAGTATGTCATCACAGATGCCATCAAGGATGAAAATGTCCTTAAGTTTTCGGTAGAATATGTGGGTAAATATAAAAAGAAAAAGAGTGCTACAGAAATAGATATAGAAGTAGAAGACATCGACAAGCGAGAGCTGATGGAGTCAGAAAGACGCTTGGAAAAGATTGCCGATTACATCATAGCTAATCATGATCGCAAAACGCATCGAAAGGAATTTACCGGAATGTTTTGTGTCGCCAGTACCGATATGTTGGTCAAGTATTACGATATACTATACCGCAAGAAACAAGAAGGTCAGCACAATCTCGAGATAGCCACTATCTTTAGCTATGTCGCAAATGAGGAAGATGCGGATGCTCAGGGCTATATTCCTGAGGAAGTCTCTGTGGTAGAGGAAAGTCCCGCTTTGTACGGTATGAATGCCCACAAAAGAGATAAACTGGAAAGTTACATCGGACAATACAATGAGATGTTTGGTTCCAACTTTTCCACTAGGGATAGTCAGTCATTTTACAACTATTACAATGATATTTCTAAGAATGTCAAAAATCGGAAGATTGATATCCTATTGGTCGTCAATATGTTTTTGACCGGATTTGATAGTCCGATGTTGAATACCCTATATGTAGATAAAAACCTGAAATATCACGGACTGATTCAAGCCTATTCCAGAACGAACAGAATAGTCAACGAGCAAAAATCCCAAGGTAATATTGTCGTTTTCAGAAATCTCAAAGAGGCAACTGATACAGCTATTACACTATTTAGTAACAAAGAAGCGATCGAGGTAATCATTATGAAACCTTATGATGATTATGTCAAAAAGTTTAATAAAGCCTATAGCGAATTACTCAACATTACGCCTACAGTTAATAGCGTCAATGATTTAGATAGTGAAGAAGATGAATTGGCATTCATACAAGCATTTAGAGCATTGATGCGTCTTAAAAATACGATGTCAAGCTTTTCGGAATTTAATTGGGATGACTTGGCCATGAGTGAACAGCTTTTCAATGATTTCAGAAGTAAGTATCTTGATCTATGGCAAAAAGTAAAACATGATACTTCCAAAGAAAAGGTATCTATTCTCGATGATGTTGATTTTGAATTAGAACTCATTCATAGAGACGAAATTAATGTCACTTATATCCTAAAATTATTGGCATCATTAAAAGACACAACGGGAGCTGATCAAGAAGCAAAACGAAAAGAAATCATTGATTTACTCTCAGGTGAAGCAAACCTGAGAAGCAAAAGAGAATTGATAGAAAAATTCATTGAAGAGAATCTACCAAAAATTAAGGATCCTGATGATATCCCGGATGAGTTTGAAAAATTCTGGTCAGCGGAACAACTTAAGGCATTTGAAAAATTTGTAGCGGAAGAGAATCTTTCTTCGGATCGAACTCAACAATTAGTCGAGAATTACCTGTTTGCTGAAAGAGAACCACTCCGAGATGAGCTACTGAACCTGATAGACGGAGAAAAACCGTCAGTCCTAAAACGAAAATCAATTGGTGATAGAATTCTGAAAAAGCTAATGAATTTTGTAAAAACGTTTATTGATGGAATGGACATATAGCCAACACATTTGCAGCAGACTGACGTCATCGTTTCATTTACTTCAGATTAACACCCCAATCGATCGAAGCTGACCCCCGTCGGATGATGGTGAAAATATATCAAAATGCTTTACGAACTATAACAGTAACAGAAGGTTAAATTGATGAGGATGAGAACCTATAGCTACACTCAGACAAAATGAAAAGAGGGATTATACTACTTGGCAGTTCTAATAGTGCAGGAGAAACTCAAAAGATCTGTTCCTACGTGAGCAGTATAACTGCATTTCCAATTATAGATTTAAAATTAAAGACTATATCTGCATTTGATTATGAGTTTTCCAATAGTGACGATGACTTTTATCCACTGATGAGGTCAATTGTCAATCAGTATGATCTTGTCATATTTGCGACACCTGTGTACTGGTACACCATGAGTGGGATCATGAAGACATTTTTTGATAGAATTTCTGACTGCCTAAAAGTAGAAAAGGAAATTGGCAGAAAATTACGAGGCATGGATATGGCAGTCATTAGCTGTGGCTTTGACCGAGCTCTAAAAGATGGTTTCCATATGCCTTTTATAGAGTCAGCACGCTACTTAGGGATGAATTATGTGGCCGATGTACACTGCTGGATAGAAAATGGTGTTATACCAAGGTCAGTACAGCTGAAATTAGATGACTTCTGTCTTCGGCACTTGCTGAATATTTGAGCTAATACCCCTATGACTAATAAGTGTCAATTTGAAAATAAGTGTCTCGTGGCTAAATCTGCACATGTCTATCCGAAAACAGAAGAACAAGTATGGCAGCCGAGCTGTACAAATCATTTTAAAAGCAAGATGTAAATACAAAACAATCTCCACTGTAGGCAGTGTCGAAAAGACATTTCACATGTTGAATAGGCATGTTTTAGTAGTAGTAAATAAATTCAGAAGTAAGAGAACTGTTGGTCAAGCTGATATGACTTTGGCACTTTTAGGTCAACATCTGTACAAATACTTGGGTATAATTTAAATCTGTCAAATACCTTTTAGATTGCTATTTATCTGGATTAGATTCGTTTCCCCGTTTATTGTCAAAAACCCTTAAAAGCGAGGTAATATTTCAGGGTAGACTTGTTCAAATCAAATTCAAGAATGTCAATTAACAGACTAAACTTCCCATATGAATAAGGTCTTATTTGTAAAAATCTCTTTAGAATCGTAAAGGGATTTTTAGAAGTGGCGGCTGCCTGCCAGGTACCCAAGACTGAATGGTCCTGTAGGGAATTCAATGTCCCAAATGGACATTGAATAATGAAGGAACCGAGGATTTGTCCTCGGGTGGGTTGGCATTAGCTGGCATAGCATTTTTGCTTACTTTTTTTGCAATTAAGACTGAATGGTTCCGACAACGTCGGAAATCATAGATTCTAAATGTATCTATGATAAAGAAGGAACCGTACCACTGAGTACGGGTGGGCAGTAAGGCCCGCACGGCGAGTGCAAGTTAGCTTTGCATCTATAGAAAATGTGTTTATGCTTTATTACTGAATACCCCTGAATACACATTTACGAATATGCCTATCTATCATCAATTACGGAGGAGTCTTGATCCACATAGTGGCTCATCATATACAGCGAACACCTCCTGCATAGAGTGTAAAAGATACTGAACAAAGAGAAATCACAACTCTCATCAGATACATCTGCAGATTTAACTCATCACAAGATTCTCCTCAAAGACACCATGCCTGAATCAAAGCAGAGAAAATTCGGGCTGTTACGTATGGATGATAAGTAAGCAGAGCTTTACAGGATGATTAGAATTTATCTGCAGGTGTCCAATTGGCCAAAACAGGCATGTTCTGAAAAACCTGATATTTGAAATTGAAAATTCTAAATGATTGATAAATAATCGCTTAGAGATTGTCAATTATGCTGCATTGATAATATGTATGGAACTGTTACACTGTAATAATTAATTCTCAAAGAAAAACGGGGTCACAGCAAAAAGTGGTTGTCATGATTTCTATCAAAATCTCGCCAACCAAAGCCTTTCTCTACTATCTTTCCCAGAACTTCGTACTGGGACACCAAAATATTACAGCTACGGCTTTAACTTTATTTACTTCTGAATATGCCTAAAACAAAAGGCAGCAACTAATGAGTTGCTGCCTACTTTATTTTTTGAATCTGTATTATACCTAATCCATCAGCAACATCTGCTTAGTAACTGCAAAAGTTTCTGTTTTAATCGAATAGTGATAAATACCTGCAGACTCTAATATTGCAGCATCTATTTCAATCTGATGCCTTCCAGCTGGATAAGATTTTGTCTCACTCCATACTGACTGTCCCATCGGGTTAAAGATGCTGAGCGTCAACTTGTCTGCGGGTAGGGGTAGATTTATTTCGATTTGTGTTGACTTGGTAAATGGATTTGGCCAGTTTTGGCTGACTGTCGGTAGATCATGTTGAAGCGATTCTATATCTAATGAAACATTCCATATATCAAGTGATGAGCCAATGTATGCCTCTGATGGTATACTTCCAGCCTGCATTGATAATTGATTAAGTTGGCTAGGTGTAAGCTCATTTTTGAATTCAATATCAAGCGCTATCGCGCTTTCTAAAGCACGACCATCACCAGCATGCCAGCTGAAACGAGTATCACTATCCGTGTGATAATTAACCTCAGAAATGTCTAATGAGGCAGATTTTATACTGACCACTTCATTGCCAATGACTCTGGATAGTGTGAACTGTAATCCGTATATGTCTATTACATTGTGCGATCTGATCTGCAAGATTTTAGAATCCTTCTGGCTCAGCTTTGCATCTAATTCTAATGTAGAAGTGTAGCGTGTTTCTGATAGCATAGCTTCGCTCGGTGCAGCATTATTATTGACATCGCCGATTTTCATTCCTATAAAGTTTTCAGCTAATGAATGACTTTGTGCGTTGATCATTTCCAATCTTTCAATAAATGGCCATGGCTGATCTGCAGCAACAAAGTTTTGCTCACTATCTATAAATCTCCAACTATCGTTATTAGTAAATCTATCTGTGACACCTAAGATGAGCCTTCTTGCTTCTAATATATCTCGAGTGGATACCATTTTATCATTTGAAATATCCGCTGCAATGATTTTATAAGGAGAATCTAAGATTTGTAGGCCGAGAACATGCTGTTGAATCAAAAGCAAGTCTAAAGTGGTGACACCATTAGTATGATTCATATCCTTTTCTGGACTCACAGCATAATTATACCCTGTTGGATTATTATCAAATGAGTATTGTCCTTGATCTGTGGCAGATTGAGTTTTTGGATATTCTGGGAGTGTTGCACTTAGTTCTACAGTGACATCTTCGATTGCCAGTCCTGTCTCCGTCTGTAGCTGACCCGCTATGATAATGGCAGAACTACCGGAGTCAACTGGATCCATTGGATCAGCAGAATCCATCGGATCAACAACCTCATCTTCACAAGCCCCTTCTACTATGATTGACGCCGTACAGAAGTCTCCATTTCCATTTTCATCCCAGACCCACATATCTACAAAACGTGCTGTCCTGCCATCTGCACAATAAATAGCATACCCAAATTGATCATCAAATCCTTCAGAGCCAGGCATGATCGGTACTTGATCTTCCTCTACGAGTGCCCACTTCAATTCGCTATAATCAGTACAATTATCATAGCTGCCAAAGTCAACATCTGAAGCCCAGATGACGATACTATCTTGATTGGTACTAAAATTAGACGACACACCTGCTATACATATAGGAGATGGATTCACATCATCGCCAAATGTAATTTCTGTCTTAGCCTCTGTAATATTACCGCACCCATCAGTCGCCGTCCATGTGATCACATGGACATCCCCTGGACTTCCTGTACCAGAATTAATCTTCATGGAAGCGCCTACACCATTTTTGATATCTATGACAAATTCTTCGCGCTGTACGGTGACATTCCAACTTACTAACTGAGCTGAGGACTCTATGCCATTACAGAAATCAATGACTGTCGCTGTCAGATCTTCAGCGCCTCTACACGCTGAGGCATCATTTTTAGAGGTCGCTCCGCCTGATGTGCTGACGATGTACGAGTCTACTACAGATATTTCAGGAGCGGAGTCATCTATGACTTTGACTACCTGATCGAAAGTATAATAGCCGTCCACTTCTACGTCTGCATATTTGAAATATACTGCATCTTCATTTACAGGCCCTTGCTCTGGACAACTAGCGCATTCACCCTGAGCCCAGTCTTCTATCGCTATAAACTGATCTCGAGAGCTGTCGTTGTCATCGTCTATATCGCCTCCATTTGCATTCCACTTACACCAGTCGATCACTGTCCATCTATTGATTAATTTATAACAGGCATCAGACGAAAATATCGTATCCGTCTTCACACTAGAAGCGATCAGACTGCACGATGCTTCACACCAGATTGGGTCTCCATATGATTCTGTTGTATTGATACCACATAGCTGCACCTCGCCCAATTGAATGTCGATGTTTTCAATTATTTCTAAATCTCCTGCAGCATCACATTCCTCATTCTGGCCTTTTACTACTTCACCAGTATAATGTTTAGGCCATTTTATAGTATATGGATCCATACCTGATCCTTCTTCTTCGATCGTGATAATTTGCTTACAATAAGGATCACCAGATGAGAACTCCCCATCTTCATCTCTATCGATGTACCATTCTCTGATCAGTTCTTCTGTTCCACAGTAACCATTGATGTCTGTTTCATTGAGTAGGATGGCGCTGCGATCTTCTGATTGACAAAATTGGCCAGTTGCCAAGGGGTCTTCTATATCATTCATATCATCCAGACAACTCATCGTGATAGAAGGGCATGAAAGGATACTTTGTGTTTTATCGGCCACTGATACATCTACGATACAGGAACTAGAATTTCCGGCTTGATCAGTGATTAGAAGTTCTACCATGACAATTTCCCCTACATCTTCACAGCAGAATTTTACGAAGTCTGCATACTCAGTAGTATAACCCACGACAGTGGAATCTATACAGATTCCTGTTTTAGGATCAGTAGCGGTACATTCATATTGATCTATGCACTGTGTGGAGCAACAGCCCGTCACTCTTTTGACTTGTATTCTAGTTTCGCCACATCCTGAATCATGACTTCCTGCATCAAAAGACTCAGCAAAGATTTTTCCAGCGCCAGCATTGACATCGAGCATTGCAGAAGTAAGCGTAACATTTAGATTAGTCTGGCAGACAGCTACGGGTGCTATCTGATCTTCTACTATGATATTGAATGTGTCTAATGTCGTATTACCACAATCATCTGAAACAGTTAAATAAACTTGAATAGGATTATCAGCTAACCATAGATCAATCGCATATCCTTCCTTAACCTGACCATCTGATAGTTGCCATGATTCCGTAATCAGTGCTGTATTACAGCTATCCGAGTGCTCACCAATAGGCAGTTTATATTTTCCTGCGCATGTCCACGGATCTATACTGATGATGACGTCATCCATTTTTTTAATGACAGGCGGATCAAGATCTTTGACCTCTATCGTTTGTGATAGTTGTAATTGTGAACTGTTATCGCACCAGTCTATGATGGTCCAGTCTCGTATCACTTTTTTACTTCCAGCACACGCTTCTATGACTAAATCAGAAAAATCAACTATGATGTTACACCGATTCGTGTCAAGTAAAATTTCCTGAAACTGGATATCAGGGTTAGGGCCTCTTCTAAGGCACCTGGTTGAATCCCGAGCTTCTTTTTTTACGATGTCTAATAATACCCATAGTCCATCTACCGCTACAACTTCCTGGACTGTATCAATAGGGACTGCATAATGTATGACAACCTCTTCTAAGCAGATAGTATCTTTTTTAATTTGCTCTAAGTTCAGGTAATACGGATATGAATGAATACCACTTCCGGTTTCTTTTAATATCGCTTCTGGCGATACGTCAGCTCCACACTCTAATTCTACATAAAGAGGAGCTAGAATCTCTGTCTCACGCAGGTCTATGGGTTCTTCTACGTATGCCTGAGTGATGATATCTTGTTTGATTAGTTCTCCATGCAAACTAAATCGACCTGCATAGGTGATGACATGCAGGATACCTTCGCACATATCTCCGCTCACTGTTTCATTTACTATGATATCTCCGATTAGTGTAGCGTAGCAGTCCTGATCAAGAGTATCCATTATCTCTGCAATGGTGATAAATTCTTCTGGAAAATCGCCTCCACATATAGCAGTGCAAGTGGGTAGACATCCTGTTACTTCTATAGATATGCTGTACTCACCAAAAGCTCGATGATCAGCCGCAGCTATGAAAACATCATACTCTCCAGGATTAAGAGAAAGATCTTGTAGTGATTCCATACTGATAGCTCCAGTAGGAAAAGGGTAACTGAAGAGTGTACCATCTGTTTTATTCACCAGATAAATTATGACATCTACATAGCGTATGTCCAATTCTTTACCGTGTGGTGCTGCATTGTATATAAATTTTGAATTTCCACTGATGAAGGCTTCTTGGCATGATCCATCAGTTAAAGTGACTGTACCTAAATAATCAGTGGTCCGACTTGGATCTTCATCGATCTCGATCATATCATTCAGATTCAGTACATCTTCATCATTGATTTCACCTGAACTGTCGAGATTGAATCCCGGCTCGTATGTGCATGATGATTCGAATTCAGGTACGACATTCGCTTCTATGAGAACTTGGCCCCAACAGCTATTTCCACAAAAATCTGTAATGGTGTAGGTGATTGGTTCTCTAGATTCGATGTATACTGACCAATCTATGCTATTAAATGTCTCATTGGGGTCTAAAGAAAAACCAAACTGCCCATCTTCTAAAGAGAGAAAATACTTTGTGTCAGTAGGGGCTTCAATCAAGAAGTCTGGTGTAATGCCTTCACAATTTGGTGCTAGACTGACGTTAATTTTATCATTACATGTGATGACAGTATCTTCATCTCCAAGGATAGAAATGGTTTGTACATAAATTCCTTCATTTCCACAGGCGTCAATTGCCACGAAAGTTCTTACAATAGATCCAACAATACCGCCTACTGTAGAACCGCCACCAAAGCCTACATATTCATCGGAATAGGTCAGTGTCACTGTATTGATACTGCCATCTATGGGCATACAGAAGTCGGTGACAACTGCCAATCCACCTGTCCCATCAGGATCACATGCGTCCAGACACCCTATTGTAATATCTGGTGGGCCTTCAAGTGTTGGTAAAATATCATTAACAATCGAGATGATCTGAACATAGACTTGTTCATTTCCGCAATCATCTAAAACAGTAAAGGTCCGTTCTATTGTAACATCTCCAGGACACGAGCCACTAATCATTTCATCATCAATGCTTAATGTCGATGGACGTGTACAATCTGTTTGGCTCAGTAATGGCAATCCAGTAGCTGCAGTGCTAAAATCATCACCACAACTTAGTATCACATCATCAGGAATTGATGCACTTGGCAAACTTGGTAACAGGTTAACTGTTTGAGTACAAGTCGAGCGGTTATTACAAATATCGAATGCCTCGTAAACGATTTCTATGCTATGAACATATGGACAGAGTCCAGGTATGGTATCTAAGGATACTTGATTTATTGCTAATACTCCACAGTTATCAGTTGCAGTCCCACCAGCAGCAAGAAACTCACTTACATCGTTATAAGTCGGAATAGGCTCTCCACAATTTATATCTGAAGGAACTGGACACACTAATACAGGTGGCTCAGAATCAGTGGTAAACGAAAATGTGAGTTGATCTGAATTACATGCAGGAAAAGGTACCCTAGGATCAAGGATCGTCAAAGTGATCGTACCCACTGATGCACAGTTGGTAAATGTATATGTACCAGAGGCTGTGCCTGACGTCGAACCATCACCAAAATCCCAAGTATAGATTAAATCACTCGGTGCGGCATTGTCTATTGACCCACTTGCATCATATACAACTTCTAAGGTGCATGGATCAAATACCGCGGTGGCGATTGCTACAGGACCTTCATACACAATGACAGAACCAACGACCTGCTCATCTATACATCCAAACTGATCCGTAATCATTAGTGTTATATCATAGGTTCCTGATGCGGCATATTGATGTGTTGCTGTTGCCGTGGTATAATCACAACCAATTGTTCCGATGCCAACATTCCAACAATATGTTAAGCCATCTCCTATGCTGGCACTTGCGTCCAAGGTAATTATCCCTCCTAAACATATTTCTGGTGTGATGGGTAGTGAGTTAATGTCAGCAGGGTTATTGACTTCTACGTTGATGATCTGTTCACATTCATTTTGACCACAATTATCTGTGATTGTAAATGTTCTGGTAATAATTTCTTCAAAAGGACATGTGCTAGGAACTGAAGTATCAACACTCGTTATATCAAATGTTGGGTTACAGATATTGGTGGTGACTTGTGGTTCACCTAAGGTTTGAGTATCCAAAGGATCACCATCCACAATCGTTACCATTGCGGGTGGGCAGACAAATGCATTCGTACCACAAATGATCACTTCTGTAGATGTTGTAGAACTTGGGCAAAAATCCCTGCTGTCAACAACTGTCACGAAGGCTGTATACGTGCCCGGGGTTGGATACGTAAATGTTGCCGTAGGGACGGTTGTCGTTGCATCTATTGTACCGTCTCCGTTAAAGTCCCACTCATATGGTGATAGTAGACCAACTGATGCTGAGGCATCAAATGTGACTGTCGTACCAGCACAGGCTGGACCTGCTGGTGCAAGCATTGCAACAGGAGGATCATAGACAATAACAGTCCCAACAATTTGCTGATCTGTACAGCCAAACACATCTGTAATCATCAAATTGATATCATATGTTCCTGAAGCAGCATATTGATGTGTAGCAACTGCAGTCGTGTAATCGCAGCCAAGGGTACCAATCCCGACGTTCCAGCAATAGCTCAATGCATCTCCTGTACTCGCACTCGCGTCAAGTGTGATGATATCTCCTAAACAAATTTCTGGAGTTATGGGTAATGAGTTTATTGAAGGATCAGATACAATAACAGTCCCGACAATTTGTTGGTCTGTACATCCAAACTGATCAGTAATTACCAGACTGATATCATATGTTCCGGGTGCAGCATATTGATGCGTGGCTGCTGCAGTTGTGTAATCGCAACCAACGTTTCCAATATCGACATTCCAACAATAGCTCAAACCGTCTCCTATACTTGCACTAGCGTCTAGTGTGATAATATCACCTAAACATATATTTGGAGTGATAGGCAATGAGTTAATTGAAGCAGGATTATCAACCTCCACTTGAATCAATTGCACACATTCTTGATCACCACAGTTATCTGTAATTGTAAACGTACGGGTGATAATCTCCTCTAAAGGGCAAGTGGCTGGTAAAGCACTATCTACGAAGCTAACTTGTGGATTTAAATTGCACTCGTTAGTCGTAAATGTTGGTTCACCCAAAGCCGTTGGATCCATCGGATCACCGTCTACAATTGATACAGACGCAATTGGACATGTCACTGCAATTTGATCACAGATTATGATATCAATCGATGCTGTTTCTGGTGCTAAAGGACAAGGACTCGTCGGTGCCGTGACAGTCACTGATACTGTATAAGTACCTGGATTCGGATAACTATTTGTGGTAGTTGGAGTTGTTGTTGTCTGATCAATAACTCCATCACCATCAAAATCCCAATCATATACCATATCGGTAAAGCCCGTAGAACCTGAAGCATCAAATACAATATTCTCACCAAAGCAAACTGGATCAGCCTGAGCTAAATCTGCGACAACCATCGGCGGATTTATGTCTTCTACATTTATAATCTGAGTACATTCCGAAACACCACACGCATCGGTTATTGTAAAAACTCTGCTTATGATTTCTTCTAGTCCGAGTAAACAATCTCCAGGACCTGGCGTATCAACAACAGATAACTCGAAAGTTGGATTGCAATCAGAAGTAGTGACTGTTGGTTCTCCAAGTATAGTTGGATCAATAGATTCGCCCTCTAATACGTCAACAGGAGTTGGCGGACAAGTGACAGCTGATGCACCACAGATAGTGATCATAACAGTTGCTGTGTCTGGCATCGCATCTGGACATTGTGGATCTGAATCAGACACGCCAACGGTGACTGTATATGTGCCTGGTGTTGTGTAGGTCGTTGATACAGTAGGCGTCATCGTCGTCTGATCTATTGTACCATCTCCATCAAAATCCCACTCATACACTAACGATAAGCTTCCAGAAGAACCAGATGCATCAAACGTGACGACATTATCTGTACAAGACGGATCAGGAACTGCAAGATCTGCCATTACTTGCGCTGGTACAGTTGTCTGCGTAGACTCGAACGTCACATCACATTCTTGGGAATTAAAGCTTCCTCCTGCAAAGGTTAAAAAAGTAGTCAGGTTTAAAGTACCACAATTTGAAGTGGGATCACATACATTTAGCAAGTCATCAATCGGAATCTGCGTTTCTACAAATGCTTCATTTGATCCACTGCATCCATCTGTAAATCCAGCTAGTCCTAAAATGTTATTTGTACCATTTGCAACCCATCCAGTACCATCCCAAGTCTCTACTTCAGGGTCATTCACATTATCCCCTTGAACGCAAACTAGAAATCTGACTTCTGCTCCTTGTGCAGTAATTACGATTCCATCAGAAGGATCCAAGAGGTCTTCATTTGATCCCGTGGTGGCATCACAATCAGTATCAAAATAAAAAGAGTAACAGGCTTGACCTTGGTTAGCTTGTATAAAGGATAAGTAGACATTTCCATCAGGTTCGTAATGAATGAAAATTTGGAGAATATCGCATGTTCCTCCTGCACCGACATCCGTACCAGGATCTAATACAAAATCTACATTGCCATACTCATCTGTTCCACCTGTACCGCAACCATTAGCCGTTGGATCAGCTGGATATGTTGCATCGCCTGGGAAGGGACAATAAATACCGTCGAAACAAATATCTTGCGAATATGAAATTGTACATAGAAATGAGAGAACGACAAGCTGTATAAACTGTATAGATTTCAGTCCTAAGCGATCTGTAATCTTAAGATCTATTTTTTCTGTTAATCTATTATCAGATTCTTGGATTGGGACTGTATCATAAAGAGTCCTAATCGCTAAATTAGTTATGTTCATAGTTGGCATTAATTGCTTGATTATCAGGCATTTAAATTAATACTTTACTTACTAAAAAGTTAATTTATGTAGCCTTAAATCAGAAGCTATAACTTATGTTAAATTGTCTATATATATAAACAATTACATATCAACAGTTTAGATAAAAGTGAATAACATAGGAGATTATTCAGAATAGTCCAAAATTCATTCCAAAAGGTATAAAGTTATCTCTAATTCAATAGATTTTATTCAAAGTCGAAATTAGGAAGGTGACTTATTCTGTTCATTAGCCGTTGGAATAAAAACCTTTTTCAGCAAAAATGGAATTATTTCAAAGTCAATGTAACTACTCAGTCGGTATGATATATTATTAAAAATTTATATATTAGGGTAGAAAAGCCACTTGCCAGAGAGATAATAGAGTAAAAAGACTCATTATCGAAGACAATAAATACATATTAGATCGACTATCTTCATTAGAAGGAGAAGTAAATTTTCTGCGCAAAGAGAATAAGAAGCTAAAGGCTCGCATCAAAGAATTGGAACATAAAAAGACAAGTAGAAATAGTTCTAAGCCACCATCAAGTGATATGTCCAAACCAAAACGAAATACAAGTTTGCGAGAACGATCAGGGAAAAAGCCAGGAGGACAGAAGGGGCATAAAGGAAGCACTTTAAAAATGGTTGAAACCCCTGATGAAATCATTGATCATATTCCCCAGTATTGTAACGGATGTGGTACATCTTTGTCTGTACAAACCGAGCAATTCAAAGAACGTCGTCAGGTAATTGATATTCCACCAATAAAACCAATAGTAACAGAACACCGCATTTATTCAAAACAGTGTAGCTGTGGACATTGTACGCATGGGGGTTTCCCAGACGGTGTTATCAATCATGTCAATTATGGTAATCGGATAACAAGTTTGATAGTCTACTTAGTAGCCTATCAATATATATCATGGAATAGGGTAGTTTCTTTTTTTGAACAGGTATTCCAATTATCACTTAGTCAAGGCACAATAGTTAATAAACTAAAGTCATTTACACGTAAGTGCGAGCCAGTTTATAAAGAAATAAAGAGGCGAGTGGAGCTAAGTGATTGTGTGGGAGCAGACGAAACAAGTTGTAAAGTAAATGGTAAAAAGAATTGGATATGGACTTGGCAGACAAACTGCCTAACTTATATAGTAAACTCAGTAACCCGCGGTTATCAAACGGTAGTTGACAATTTTGAGCAAGGCTTTCCACAAAGCATTTCGGTCCATGATTGTTTGAGTGCACAGTTTAAAACCCCAGCTAAAGGTCATCAAATCTGTATAGCTCATTTACTGAGGGAACTGAAGTTCTTTATCGAAAAAAGAAATTCTATTTGGGCTTATAAATTTGCTCAATTATTAAGAAAAGCATTAAAAGTCAAACAACAGTATGGGCAGAGTGGATATGAAAATCGAGTAAATCAAATTATCCAAGATGTTAAAGCCTTGATTGAATTACCCATTTACACAGAAGACAAAAAGCTCAAAGCTTTTAGAAAACGAATGGTTAAACGCCAAAATAATATTTCCCCTTTTCTCTACTATGAAAATGTGCCTCCAGATA
>Ga0209185_1001785_pt1 | contig 17140 bp, 20 predicted proteins | sample SidtaG_2_FD_187425 | JGI IMG/M metagenome (GOLD analysis project Ga0209185, IMG submission 187425) | Marine algal microbial communities from Sidmouth, United Kingdom - Sidmouth_Asex2 metaG (SPAdes) (version 2) | ecosystem: Host-associated > Algae > Red algae > Unclassified | place: Sidmouth... | reverse complement strand
CATACAATATGATAATCACATTTATAAACCACATGACTTAACTTCTTATACTTGCTCATAGATTAAATATAGGCATAGCCATCAGAACATAACCACCTGCAAAGCAGGTGGATTCTCAAGGTTAATTGAAATATCATCAAGCTTATTGTGATAGGACATTTCGTTTGAGACAAATTGTTTCTGATAATGATTATTCTATCGACCTCTAGTAATCGGTTTTTCACATCGCGTCAGCTCATATATATGTCCTTTTACGGACCCTGGCAAAAACTGCACTTACTTAAAGAAAAAGAATGGGTTTGGAATTCTGATGAATCTCACTCACTCAAATTTTCAGGAACAGAAGTATTACCCCTTACTTCCCTTAGATTAGTTGTTGCACTGATTAAAAGATTTTATGTAAATACTGGAATGCTAGAATTGGTCTGTAGCGTGAGAGGTACTTAGGATTCAATCTTAAGTAGATTATGATCAATACAGTACACATGTAAAGACAAATTTATATGTTTTACTCCTTACATTAACGCCTACTTAGCATATCATCCGAATTCTAAATTTTACCTTTGATCGATTAAGATTACAATTATGACTAAGTACCTATTGTTCTTTTGTTTATGCCTGACCTATCAATCATGGGCCCAAGTAGACAACTACAACCAAAACAAGTTCAGGCAACTGCACGAAGAACTACCCTCTCCCAATGTATATAGAAATGCCTCTGGTGCACCGGGACATGAATACTGGCAGCAAAGAGCAGATTACAAGATGGATCTGGTCTTGGATGACGAGAAAAAGACACTGACTGGTGTAGAGACCATCACTTATTACAACGAATCCCCAGATCCTCTTTCTTATTTGTGGATACAACTGGACCAGAATGTAAGGGCGAAGGATTCTCACAGCCATGATATCCGTTCTTCCAAGATAGGGAATAAAATGAGCACAACTGGTATCAGTAAATTGACACCAAGCTTTGATGGAGGCTACAAAATTACTGCCGTCAAGGATGACAATGGAAAAGCTCTACCGCATTTTATCAATAAGACCATGATGCGAATAGAACTACCCAAACCCCTGACCAAAGGACAACAGTTCACCTTCAGCATAGACTGGTGGTATAATATCAACAATACAAATGAGGTTGGGGGCAGATCTGGTTACGAACCATTTGATGATGGGCATAATGTATATGTTATCGCTCAATTTTTTCCGAGGCTCTGTGTCTATGATGATATCAATGGTTGGCAGAACAAGCAATTTCTCGGTAGAGGAGAGTTCGCCTTGGAGTTCGGGGATTATGAAGTGAATATCACCGTACCCAATGATCACCTCGTAGCAGCCTCAGGCGTATTGCAGAACCCTGATAAAGTACTATCTGGAGCTCAGCGCAAGAGGCTGAAACAAGCAATGAAAGAAGATCTGCAACCCGTAACCATAGCTACCTCAGAAGAAGCCGATGATAGGATAGAAGCAGCTGGGGATGAGATACCGTCCAAGACTAAGACCTGGAAATTCAAGGCGGACGATGTCAGAGATTTTGCCTTTGCCAGCTCCAGAAGATTTATATGGGATGCAGTCGGTGTCCCAATGGAGGATGGTCGTACAGTAATGGCAGCATCCATGTGGACTAAAGAGGGCGATTGTCTTTGGAGTAAATATTCCACTAAGGCAGTAGCCCATACTGTAAAGTGGTATTCGCATTATACCATTGATTACCCTTATCCGACCGCTTGGTCCATAGATGGAAACATGGGTATGGAGTATCCGATGATCTGTTTCAACTATGGCCGTTGCGAAGCGGATAGCACTTACTCTCAACGTATGAAGTATGGACACATCGGTGTCATCATACATGAGGTAGGACATAACTGGTTTCCCATGATCATCAATTCTGATGAGAGACAATGGACCTGGATGGACGAAGGACTGAATACCTTTGTTCAATACTTGACAGAGCAGCACTGGGAAAGAAACTACCCTTCGCGAAGAGGAGCAGCGCATAAAATCACTGATTACATGGGTGGTGATAAATCCAAGATATCCCCGATCATGTCCAACTCCGAATCTATATTCCAATTCGGTAATAACGCCTACGCCAAGCCTGCGACTGCGCTGAATATTCTGAGAGAATCCGTGATGGGTAGAGAATTATTCGATTACGCTTTCAAGGAATATTGCAAACGATGGGCCTTCAAGCATCCTTCTCCAGCGGACTTTTTCAGGACGATGGAAGACGCATCAGCTTTTGACCTGGACTGGTTCTGGAGAGGATGGTTCTATACCAATGATCATGTGGACCAGGCACTGACCAAAGTCGAGTACAAGCAGATAGACATGAAAGATCCCAAGGTGCAGGAGCAAGCAGCTAAAGCCAATAGGTCTGCAACGACTTATGACATAAGTAGGGAAAGAAACAAAAAAGCGATCCCAGAAACTCTAAATGAAAAAGACCCGAGCATAGAGGATTATTATACAGACTATGACTCACTGGATAAAGATGCCATTGATCAAAAAGAATATGAAGAATATCTGGAAGGACTGAGTCCTGAGGAAAGAACCTTGGCTGAAAGGAATCCGCATTTTTATACCTTAAGTTTTGAAAACAAAGGCATACCGATGCCGGTCATATTGGAATTCAAATATGCAGATGGAACTTCAGACATTAAACGTATACCTGCAGAAATATGGAGATTCGGTGATACTGTTACGAAGTCATTCGTATTAGATAAAAAGGTAATCGATATCATTCTAGACCCTTATCTGGAAACTGCAGATGTAGACACCAGCAATAACACAATGGTTCCTTCCTCATCTCCTGACAGATTTGAAATGTTCAAAAGAAAACGAGGTCCTAGAGGATCGAGTAGAGGAGAAAATCCGATGCAGAGAGCCAAGAAAGCTAAGGCGATACAAGAACCATAAATAATAAAAAGGCGAATCAATATGATTCGCTTTTTTTGATTCTTTTACCTTAGCATAATCACATCACATCCGAAAGGAAATCAGCCAGCACTACATTGAATTCATGAGGTCGCTCCATCATTGGTGCATGACCACATTTATCAAAAAATTCCAAACGACTATTAGGCAATAACTCGTGGAATTTTTCACCTACCCAGGCTGGCGTTATATTATCCTGTTTACCCCATACTAATAGAACAGGAACTGTAATCTTGTGTAGTAATTTCTCTAAATTATTTCTCACTGCTGACTTAGCAGTGACGATGACCCTGATGGCTTTGTTGCGATCATTTACTATATCGAATACCTCATCGACTACCTCCTTACTCGCAACATTAGGATCATAAAAAGTTTGCATGGCTTTATTCTTGACAAACTCATAATCTCCTCTTCTCGGAAAAGTTGAACCCATGGAACTTTCGAACAATCCCGAACTACCCGTCAATGTGATGGACTTGACCTTATCGGGATTCTTAATAGCAAATAACTGCGCGATGTGCCCACCTAGAGAATTACCCACCACATGCATACTCTTAAATCTCTTAAGATCTATGAAGCCTTCCACATGTTCCACGAGGCTATCCAGACTTAATTTCTTTATGTCCATTGTCAGAATGGGTAAGAGCGGCGTAACTACATTGAAAGCTTTACCAAAAGCCTCTTGCAACCCCATAAAGTTACCAGTTGCTCCGAATAGTCCATGAAGCAACAAAATCACCTCGTCTCCACCCTTGGTTTCCAAGAACTTATACTCCGATTCATTTATTACGTCTTGACTATTCATTCACACTATTGTAAGACCTTATTTTAAACATGAAAATCATAAACAAAGTTACGCTTAATATTCCTATAGCTACTGCCTGGTGCATAATCCCATAAAATAGAGGAATGGCGCCCTCACTATTGACCAAAGTCAATATACCCAACAAAACCTGAAGATTCAGAAATAGGAGTAAGGCAACATTGAATACATAGAAAATTCGTCTCAATGGAAATCTGAAAATTGTATAACACAGATACATTCCATATGCATAGACTATGTAACCCCAGTTTCTGTGTAACACATGAATCAAAGCTGGCATGAAAGCATCCTTATCATAATCTGTTATATTTTCCAGATTCCAAGAGTCAGCCTGACGGAGTACTGTGGGTATAAACTGTCCATTAATATCAGGCCATGACGGATAGTACAGGGCAGCTCGCATCCCAGATACAACGGCACCAAAAAATATCTGTAAAATCAACCCCAGAAAAAAAACAAATACCATTCTGTAAATCACATTATTATTCACAGCATACTTGTCCAATGCATACCCCCTGAAAGTACCCCACAACAAAAATGAAAATGTAAGCAATGCTATGCCTAAATGCAAAGACAATTTATAGGCATTGACCCAAGGCCGGTCCACTAAACCACTCGCAACCATAATCCAACCAAAAAGCGCAGCCATCATTGCCCAGAATATAACTAAAGACAGTTGTCTTATCATCCAAGGATCCACCCACTTCTTGACCAAAAAGAAAAGGAAAGGAAATAAAAATATGAATCCCATTAATCGAGCCCACAGCCTATGAAAATACTCCCAGAAATAAATAAACTTAAAATCACTAAGAGTCATCCCTTGATTGATCTTCTCATACTGAGGTGTGGCCTTATATAAATCAAATTCTTCGTTCCAACCATCCTCGCTTGATGGAGGAAGTGTGCCAGTCACTATTTCCCACTTGGTTATGGATAGACCAGATCCAGTGATCCTAGTAACACCGCCTATGAAAATCTGAAAAAAGATCAGGATACAGCCCGTCAGCAACCAGTACTTAACATAATTGTTATACTTCATTTATAATATAAATGTATGAAACCTCACTTGGTTTGCTGTTCTTTCAAGGATTACATTATGATGACCTAAGTTTCTTTATTAATTTTTCTTTCAGCTTACCAACATTCCACACCTTCTATTAATTATCATCTTCTTTATTAAATAAAAAAAGGTCATTATTATTAAGGCTGTTAGTCTCTGTATAAGTAAGTATGTAATTATTACAAGTTCTGTTAAATTGTACCATGCTCTAACTGCCTAACACTAGGCTAACAAGTAACATATGTGTTAAGTTAGCTTATGCACATACCCGAGAGCGGACAGTTGTAGAAAGAAGAAGAATGAGTGAGCAGTCAATAACTGATAGGGGGTATGAAGAGAATATATTAAGAAAAGACATATATTACTTCTGTGAATATATAACCCGCTGAAAAATAAAGTTGGGTCGTCAACCATCTTAATAACTCACATTTCATAACATATAACTAACAGATGAGAGCAGTCATACAAAGAACCCAAACCGAGGCAAAAGTAATCGTGGCGTCGGAGACTAAAGGTAGAATAGACAAGGGTTTGGTTATTTATCTAGGAGTGGGAAAGCAAGACAATGAAGAAGACCTGTTATGGATAGCTAATAAAGTGGTACAGCTGAGGATATTCTCTGATGAACATGGTAAGATGAACAAGTCTGTGCAGGATATCGGAGGAGGATTGCTGGTCATAAGTCAATTTACACTGTTTGCCAGCACTAAGAAAGGGAACAGACCCTCATATATGAATTCTGGACCTCCAGAAGAGGCGAATAGGCTATATGAGGCATTTTTACTGCATCTTAGGGAAAATTATGATCTGGTGGTAAAATCTGGCGTTTTTGGGGCTGATATGCAGGTCAGTTTTACTAATAATGGTCCCGTTACGATTATAATAGATAGTAAGAATAGGGAATGAAATAATAAGATGAACAAGCAAATGACCATACAGGACTTGCAGCAGAGGACAGACAAATGGATCAAGACTTATGGCGTGCGATATTTTGACGAAATGACTAACCTGGCGTTACTGATGGAAGAGGTGGGAGAATTTTCCAGAATACTAGCCAGAACAAAAGGGGAACAATCATTTAAAGCTCATAATAAACCAGAAGATGTGAAAGCGGCACTCTCAGATGAAATGGCAGATATTATATTTGTCCTGAATTGTCTTGCAAATCAGATGGACATAGATATTTCTGCTGCAATGGAAAGAAATTTTGAAAAGAAAACAAATCGCGATTCAGAAAGACATCATAAGAATCAAAAGTTAACTTAATAAGGAATTGTGGAACGTAATGATTTAGGAACCTTGGAGAAATTGGAGAAAGAGCTGAGTTTGAAGGAACTACAGATTAAGAGCTTGTTGACTATTACTCAAGCCATCAATGACAATGTCTCTTCTGACGGTCTTTTCAATATGTACCGTTCCTTTCTGAGTTGGGAAATGGGTATTGAAAAAATGATACTTTTTGTAAAGGATGAAAAAAACTGGTTAGCTGCCTCTAAAATAAATGTAGAAGATCAAGCTGAAGAAGAACTTATCTCTCAATGCCAACAGTATAAAAGACTCTACACTATAAAGAAAGAAGATCACGTTTTTCTGAGAATGTTTGACATCATCATTCCTGTCTTTCATAAAGAATACCCTATCGCGTATGCGCTGATAGGTGGCATTAAGGATAAGGAAGATATTTATAACAAGATTCAGTTTATAACAACCATCACTAATATCATAGCGGTTGCCATAGAGAACAAACGTCTATTCAAGCAGCAGATAATACAAGAACGCTACAATAAGGAAATGGAGCTCGCAAAAAAGTTTCAGCAAATGCTAATTCCGGAGAACATTCCGAGCAGTGATAAGTATTCTATCGATATTTATTATAAGCCCCATTATAATGTAGGAGGAGATTATGTGGATTTCATAAGATTCACAGATGATCGCTTTGCTGTTGTCATAGCCGATATTTCTGGCAAAGGTGTAGCGGCAGCTTTGCTCATGTCTAATTTTCAAGCGATGCTGCATAGCTTGATATTTCAGTACAGAGATCTTGAAACATTTGTAATGGCGCTTAATCAAGCCGTATACAGAATAACTAAAAGTGATAAGTTCATAACGTTTTTCATAGCAGAAATAAACGTTATCACTAGAGAGATGCGCTACATTAACGCCGGTCATTATCCGCCATTTCTCTTATCCAATAATGAGATAAGAGAATTAAAAACAGGAAGTACAGTCATAGGGGCTTTTGAAAAATTACCAGTGATAAAAGATGAAGTCGTTCAGCTCACTGAAGATGCTCTATTATTTTGCTTCACTGATGGACTGGCGGATATTCAAAATAACGAAGGAGAGTACTTTGAAGAAAATCTGATCAGACAATTTGTACTCGATAATAAAAACCTAGAGGCTTCAGAATTCAACGCAAAAATAATCGAACGTGTAGATTCTTTCAAACAATCGACTGAGTACGTAGATGACATTGCATTACTGACAACTAAAGTTTTCTAGAGATGGAGAAAAGCAAATTAGTAGCGGCACTACTAGCCTTGTTTGGTGGATCATTTGGTTTACATAAGTTTTATCTGAATGATCCGGGCAGTGGTGTATTTTACATTATCTTGTCTGTGTTGACATCTAGATTCTTTCTACCAGTGGCAGCCATATTAGGTGTAATAGATGCCATTAGATTATTTACCATGTCTACCGCGAAATTTGAAGCCAAGTACAATAAATCCAAATCTCCAACAAGATCTTCAAGTTCCAGAAATGGCAATAGGAAAAGTGCCAAGGAGAACGAAGTCATCAGAGAAAGAAACCGCCACAACAATAGAAAAATCACTGCTAAGCAACGCAATAACCCCTTCAGAAAAAGTGCTGATAAAAAATTTGAGGAGTATGATCTTGAAGGGGCACTGCAAGATTATGCGAAAGCAACTGAAATCACACCAGCGGATATGGACATGCATTTTAATCTAGCTTGTATTCATTCACTCAAAGAGAGTACAGAACAAAGCCTGTTTCACCTTGAAGAAGCCATTAATATGGGTTTCAAAGATTTAGAAAAGATCAGAACGGTAGACGAATTAGCATATTTGCGAATACAGCCTGCTTATGAAACTTTTGTATCCAACCGGTATAAGAGGGTAAGAACTCAGTCACAGACACCGCCCAAGGATGACTTACTTCAAAATGATGCTTTACTGGCCCAGCTCAATAAGCTCAAGGAAATGCGTGATAGAGGTTTATTATCTGAGAAGGAATTCAGCTATGAAAGGGAAAAACTTAGGAGAAAATAGATAGGAATAAGCTTTATATATCTAACTTCTTAAAGCGCTGATTAATACTATTTCCCTCCTTTAGAATGCATATAGTAGGTATTAGAGGACATTTGTACAGAAAACCAGAGAATGACCAACCCAAAAAGCGGTAAACTTGCGTCTTAACAGTAAATGATATTTTGCTAGGAAGAGAAATACTTACCAATGACATCCTACCCCTAAGGCCTGACGACAGCTGCGCCCAAGCTATGACGATGATGTCTGTGTATAGAGTCAGTGATCTACCTGTCACGCAAGATGGCAAGCTATTGGGGATGGTTTCTGAGGACCAAGTCAACAGTACTGGTCCTGATAATAAGATAGAAGAATTCAGGCTCAGCCAATCTTATCTTTATGTGATGGAGGAGGAACATATATTTGAGATACTTGGAAAATTAGCGGAAAACAAAATAAGCGTTATTCCTGTATTGGATAAAGAGGAAAAATATCTGGGTCTTATCACACAGGAATCTCTCATCAAGTATTATGCAAATACTTACTCATTCAAAGAAATAGGTTCCATAATAGTGGTCAAAATCTTGAAGACTGACTATTCTCTTTCTGAATTAACGAGGGTCATAGAAATGGAGGGCGCAATTATTTTAGCGAGCTTCCTATCTTCTAGTGATGATTCTAACAGCTTACTTGTAACTTTGAAAATAAACCAGCAGGAAATCAGTAAAATATTGGCTGCGCTAGAAAGATATGAGTACGATATTCACGCGACTTTTATGGAGGACGAGTACCACAGTGATCTCAAAAGCAGATATGATTTATTAATGACTTATCTGAATGTGTAGTAGATATCTTACACTACTAGTAATCATACTCACACATTGCACGCAAATTTTTTCTCAAGAAAAAATTTATATCTCCGACATAATTCTGGAAGGCAATAATAAAACCCAAAGAAAAGTAATCTTACGAGAATTGGATATTGCAGTAGGCAACACCATAAATCTCAAAAATCTGGAGCAAAAGTTTACTAAGAATAGATTGCAATTGCTAAGCACAGGGCTGTTCAATGAAGTGAAAATTAATCTTATAGATTATTATATTTCTGAGTCTACAGCCAAGATAGAAGTCATAATGGAAGAGAACTGGTATTTATTTCCAGTACCTATTTTTGAATTAGCTGACAGGAACTTTAATGTCTGGATCAAAGAGCAAGGAGCCAAACTCAATAGGACTAACTATGGCCTTAGAATCGGCCATTATAACTTTACAGGTAACCGAGATCCGTTAAAATTGAAAGTACATTTCGGTTACACTAGAAAATATGAAATAACCTATGCGTACCCTTACTTATACCTTGAAAACAAATTGGGTCTAGCGGGAAGCATATTTTATTCTGAGAACAGAGAGATAGCTTATAAGACAGAGAATAACAAGACGCTGTTCCACAAGATGGAGGACGAAAGAAAGTTGCTTTCCCGGTTTCGCATCGGACCAGAATTAAAGTATCGTCCTTCTATTTATAGTTTTCATTCTCTACGATTTGAATATCATCATAATAAGATAGATCCATTTGTAGCGACTGAGCTTAATCCAGAATATTTTCTGGATGGTAGAACGGATCTGAGATTTTTATTCCTGGAATATGATTACAATTATGATAGACGAGCTTACAGTCAATATCCTCAGGGTGGCTACTTGATTTTCGGTAACCTGAAGAAAGAAGGTCTGGGTATTTTCAATGATTTTGACAACTTAAGTGTGCAGCTTGGATTCGAAAAGCATCACAAGCTGACCGAGAATGTCTTCATCAGTAGTAGAAATAAAGCCAAAACAAATCTCACTCAAGGGAGAGTAGCATTTGCAAATAATACAGGCTTGGGGTGGGACAATGATATCGTCAGTGGTTATGATCTATATGTCATGGACGGAACTTCTTATTTCATTACCATCAATAATATCAAGTGGAAGTTTTTTGATAATAATTTAAATACTGTGAAGTGGTTGCCCAAGCAGTTCAGAAAAATGAAATTCATAGCCTTTTTACGACTCAATCTGGATGCCGCAATAGTTAAAGAAGAGACTTATACTGAAACCAATTTTCTGAGTAATAAATGGTTCTATGGGGGTGGTCCCGCCTTGGATCTGATTTTCTTTAATAATTTTCTATTTAGCTTTGAGTACAGTTTCAATGATCTGGGAGAGAGAGGCTTATTCATAAACAATACGATTACGTTCTAACATAGCTGATGAAAGCACTGATATACGGACAGAAATGGAAAAGAGATAATGATCAATTCATCAAGGTCTTACTTGATAAACTGGATAAAGAGGGTTTTGAGTATGCTTTTTCTGACAGTATGGCTAAGGAAGCGCCTATATCCTTGGGTAATCATCCTGTTATAGCCAGTCAGCTAGCGCTCAAGGAGTATGAGCCGGAATTGATAATCACACTAGGCGGAGATGGTACGATCTTGTCGGCTGTGACAATGATAAGGGAGTTGGAAATTCCAATATTGGGCATTAATCTAGGTCGATTGGGATTTCTGGCGAGTATAGAACAGCAGAGGATAGAAGAAGCCATAGACCTCTATATCGGTAATAAGTACAGCATCAGTAAAAGGGCGATGATCGAACTTGTTACAGAGCCGAGCACTTTTGGTGATGACAATTATGCCCTTAACGATTTTACTATTCTGAAGCGGGATAATTCTTCTATGATCGTCCTGCACACCTATGTGGACGGAGAATTTCTCAATTCCTACTGGGCGGATGGATTGATCGTATCGACACCTACTGGATCTACCGGTTATAACTTGAGTTGTGGAGGGCCTATCATGTTTCCGGCTTCTGATAATTTTATCTTGACACCAGTTGCGCCGCACAATCTTAATGTGCGACCAGTTGTTTTGTCGAGTGCTCATGAGTTGACCTTTAAGATAGAGGGGAGATCGCAGAATTATCTTTGCACCTTGGATAGTCGTCACACAACAATTACTTCTGATTACGAATTAAAACTTAAGAAGAACAGATTCGAAACCAAGTTGATCAAACTGGAGGGAGATAACTTCATGAGTACGATAAGACATAAATTGAATTGGGGGCTGGATAAGAGGAATTAGGTTAAGAATTGTGGACGCTAGATTGCTAGATACTAAACCAATAGACGCTAGATTTAGACTTGATGCACGGTGCTAGAAATTTGTAATCTTAATTAAAATTATTCCTCTTTTGTAATTTGGAACGAACCACGAACCACCTAATATGAACTTTAGATCAAATCTTGTGAGAATTTTAAACCACTTAACCACCGCATTAATTTTGACAATGAGTATTCAATTATCAGCACAGGACAAATTGATCTATGTAGGTGATCCCATGTGCTCGTGGTGTTATGGTTTCAGTGAAGAGTTATCAGAAATAGTAGCGGCGCAAGAGGGTAAGCTGGATTTGGAGATTGTGATGGGTGGATTAAGACCTTACAACGAAGAAACGATGACGGATCTCAAAAGCTTCTTATCGCATCATTGGGAAGATGTGCATAAGGCGAGCGGGCAGGAATTCAAATATGACATACTGGATAGAACTGATATGAAGTATGACACAGAGCCTCCCAGTAGAGCTACAGTCGTTGTGAGATCAATGTCACCAGAGAATGAGCTTGAATTTTTTAAAAGAGTACAAACGGCTTTTTATTATGAGAATCAAGACATGAGTGATGTGAAAAGCTATCACAAGATTTTAGAAGATCTTAAAATCGATACCACAGAGTTTGACCGTCGTTATAGCAGTGAGAGATACAAGCAAGCGATCAAGAATGATTTTGCGAGATCAGCTGAGCTCGGAGTTAGTTCTTTTCCAACAGTTTTGATAGAAGTAGATGGAAAAACATCTGTAGTGGCAAGAGGCTATGCAAAAGCTAGTCAAGTTAATGAAGTCATCAGAAAAGCAATCTCTAGGTAAGGTTTACTGGATTAGTTAGACCAGTTGATTTGCACTAGAGTAAACATATGGACCATCACACATAAATTACTAGAAACTGGACGCAAGGCTCTTCCATTCTTGCTAAACCCTGGACTTGTGATCATCCAATTACTAACTTCTTAACTTACTAAACCCGTTAACATCCTGTTAAACGTTTGACATCCAATAACTTACCTTTGATCAAGTCTGTTCTCTAACCATATTTACAACAATATGAAACAATTTGGAACTTTGATACTGGCCGCAATCCTAGGAGGTGTTATTGCTGTGATTGGTTACAATCAGATGTTGCCCAACACTGCAATAGCCATAGAGAATGTTTCCCCTAAAGCAATTCTGACTTCCAATAATAATGCAGAAGCTATTCACGAGCCCTTTGATTTTGTGAAAGCAGCTTCAGCCAGCACGGCTGCAGTGGTTCATATATCTGCAGAAGAAAGTGCTACACTAGCGCAGCAGAACAGGAGAGAAAGAGGTAATAGTGATCCTTTTGGAGGGCTTTTCGACATGTTCGGTCCTCAATTTTTCGGACCTAAAAATGGAAGCGGCTCAGGGGTCATCATCTCTTCAGATGGATATATAGTCACGAATAACCATGTGGTAGGATTTGCTGATGAAATCAAGGTGTCACTTTCAGACAAACGAGAATATATAGCCACCAAGGTCGGAACAGATCCTAGTACGGATCTTGCTCTACTTAAAATCGATGCGACGGGATTGACAGCAGTGGAGTTTGCAGATTCGGATGAAGTCTTGGTAGGGGAGTGGGTAGCAGCGATAGGAAACCCTTTCAGTTATCTTAAATCCACAGTAACCGCTGGTATCGTATCCGCCAAGGGCAGAGACATAGATATCATACAAGGAGAAAAAGCCATTGAAGAATTCATACAGACGGATGCCGCCATCAATCCAGGTAATAGTGGAGGCGCTCTTGTAAATTTGGACGGGAAACTTATAGGTATAAATACGGCCATTGCCACACCTAATGGTGTATTTGCTGGCTACTCCTTTGCAGTGCCTTCTAATCTGGTAAAGCAAATCATCAAAGAGATAAAAGAGAACGGTGACATCAGAAGAGCTCGATTAGGGCTGATGGGAGACACCGTAGATGCTGAGCTGATAGCGGAAAAAAATCTATCAGCAAAGAAAGGTTTCTACATCGCGAAGCTAGAGCCTGGCAGTGCCGCACAGATGTCAGGTGTATTACCTGGTGACATCATCATAGCTGCCAATGGACAAAACATAGATAACTATGAAGACTTAGCAGAGCTGATGGAATTTGCAAAAGTCGGTGACACGATAAACTTGAAGTTGCAACGAAAGAACAAAATCAAGGATATAGCTGTTAAATTAAGGAAAGGAATATGAGAAGGTTTGGAGGTCTGCAGCACAACGGTGTGAGGCTCAATGGAGGAAAGAACAAGACCCTTCGAAGCGCTCTCTATCACGAGCGAGACAAGATTCAGGGTTAAATTTTCTGAAGACTATGATCTTCTGACAATTTAAAATAAAGTTGGTTTTTCGTTTTGTTTTGAGACGTCTGCTCTTCCCAAGAGCAGGCGTTTTTTTTTGATTAGGGTCTTTTGCGCTTGAATATATTTTCCACATAGATTGTTATCTTGTACAATTTTTGCAGTAACAACAGGAATGAATATCAGCAACTTCACTTATACAGTTATACTTTTTTTTACTTTATACTACAGCTCTGTCATCGGTCAATCTTCATCACCTGTGGAGGAGAATGCTAAGCTACGAGCAAAGATCAGCACTCAGGTCAACAACCAAAATGGTAACTCATCCATCTGAAAAGACTTGATAATCAAGAGTCTGGATAAGATTCAGATGTGGATGCGTCAAACATCATCTACGTCAGAGCAGATAGCGATGGCACGAGAATGCATCTTTAGAAAGAGAAAAACTTCTAAACTCTTCTTTTGACCACGGACATCTTATCACCTTTCTGGGATGAGGTTGACGTAATGGTCTTGAACATTGCTGCTGTTACAAACGAAAATCTCATACTACTTTTTATATTTATCAATCACTAAAGAAATGCTTAGAGATAAAAATCTTTTTCGCATGGACAAGGGAGGTTCCAAATTCTCCCGTGACTCAAATCCAATTGAATAAAAGTTATAATAGACAATAATTTCTCTCTAACAATGGTTCGGTAAAAATGTGTGATGATATTAATAAAAAGCAAATGCGTAAGTTGGTATGACTAACCTGTAATCAAGCTTTGACTATGATTACACAAGACGCATTTACAATTGGCAAGATGGTGACTAATACTGGTGTTGAGAGAGCAGTGAAGTATTTATTAAAACTGTGTCCTGATGTTTTATCCGAAATGGAATTCAGAGTCACGCCCTGAAAGCTTGACTCATAGTGAGAACTACTTGTAACTTGGGTCTGGAGGTTAATTATTCTAACAACTCTTAGCATTTGTCTATAATGCAGCTTAACACAGATATTAATTTTATATTTGATTACGTCTTTCCCAGGAGCGAAAGACTTAGTTCACACTTTTAACGCCTCTCTTCGGAGAGGCGTTGTTTTATAAAATCATCTATGACATATATATATGTGGATGGGAACAATGCCTATCATAACCTTAAGAGATGTTGTAAGGAATTGAATAGACCTCCTTTATACGAGAAGGATCTGGATTGGAAGAGAATGTTTACCGACTTGATAGAGGAGGATCAAGATAGTATCCAGGAAGTTGTGTGGTATAGGGTAGAGAAGGTGGATGGATTGAGCACACATATGGATGAGATAAAAAAGCATTTCATAGAGAATGAGCCTTCATTTACTGAGAGCCAAAGGTCTTCATTGATGGACCAGCTCGATAATTTACCTCAGCCCATCATACAAAAAGTGACTAATGAGTGGACACGTGCAGTCGAGTGGCTTAATCACCAAAGAAGAATTCATCATAAGATGCTGCGTGAAGTGGAAAAATTTACCAGGTCATTTGGATTCAGGTTCATAACTTTAGGATATATGAAGGTAGATCCAAAAAGACGAAAAACCTTGATGGAGAAAGGACTTGACATAGCCATTGCCATTAATGTGTTGAAAGATCTTCAGAATGATGATTGTGATAGACAAATCATCGTATCCAACGATGGAGACTTCTCAGTACTATTGAATTATATTCGCAAAATAGAACCCAGCATAAAGCTAGAGGTTGTCAATATTGGTGTCAATTTCAATCGAAAATTGGAGAGTGCCGCAGATCAACTATATCATATAACTCCTAGACAATTAGAGACTTATATATTAACGTGAGTGATAGTGTTTTGGAAAAAGATATGGATCGCTACGAAACGGGAATGGCACCAGACCATTCAGATGGTACATACCTATTATAGATTCTTGAGATATAAAAAGCATCTATGCATAATAGCCAAAAGGGAAGCAAAACTGCAGTTATATGATATTCCTAAGTTTCTGCCTTTTTTTCTAGCCATTGTTTTTCCTTGCCCGGGAATAGTAGAATTGTATCTGGGTCTTGCCTTCTTGATTTCCAAATGGAGTAAAGGCAAGGTAGCTGTTTTACCTTCTGAATTCAATAAAATTTTCAATGAAGGAACTACATAATAGGAAAAGCTGTTATATTCATCTCTGTTTCACCCCAACCCTGACGTAAAGGTACGTTTCAAAAATCTATGTATGCCACGGATAATGCTCACCTTTATGGCGATGCTCAGTATTCACGGCACTCAGAATAAGGTTGTACCCCACCCTAGAGGTCTGCCTTTTACTACTGTATTGGATCTATACAACGAGGGGGTTAGTGGAATAAAGGCACGATATGAAGACATACGAATTCAAACCGACTAAACAGGGCTTTGGCAATCAATATGTGGAGGTTGACCCCTATAATAATCCGAGATTCTATGAGTTGAGGTTTATGCCAGAATACCCTTACGAGCAAGAGCTTCAACTAAGCAAGACATTTAAAGTTGAAAGTCTTTCGAAGGTGATTGACTATCTTTCTGAAAGAGACATACATGTGACATTTACGGATAGGTTAATTCTAGATGACAAAAAATGGGAAGCAAAAGATGGACAGAATTATAAATATCTACCGATTGCAGAATTGGAGGGAAACAACATCTGTATCAACCCAAGGAATATAGATTTTCTCAGTATTCTTTTCAGTATAGGACACATATATGGTCATTTAGTACAAAGAATGGATGCTGAGAGATATGCACCGATTACAGATTTTCTAGATTATCCCAAGCCACTGGATTTGGAACTCATATTGAAGGAATATAAAGAAAAGTATGGAGGGAATTACAAGGAGGACTTTTTGGAATTTGAGATTGAGGCATTCAGGTATGCAAAATTTACATTCATGGAGGCCGGCATTGAATTCGATGAGATGATGGATCATGCAATGAATGTTTATATACTTTCTGATTTCCAAGAGCTGTGGAGATGGGTCAGTAATTCCCCACTTAAGAGTGGAGAATCATTTATGGAGGTGTTCCAAGAGATGTTTTTGAGTACTCGTGGTCAACACAAACCCTTAGAGCCTAAGGAAATAAAAGTAAGAGTGATTCCAGCAAGAGAAGGGGTCTTGGAAATAGTAAGAGATGAACACGGATGGACTGAAAAGATATGATATGGATCTAGGATTTTTGGAGAATGAAAATGTTTTTGATTACATCTGTCTAAGGCTATACCAAGACTTGATAGACAATGATATAAAACTGCCTGCTGAGTTCTATAATTTTATGGTTATCGATAGACTTAGACAAGTGTATAGATCGGAAGATCTTCCAAAAATTTTAAAAGCAACAAAAGAGAAAAACACGGATTTCATTATTAATGTGTTGGCTGCAGAAGTAGCCAAGAAAGATACAGTAAAAAAGGCGTTGCTCAATCTCTGGGAAAGTAAGAATAAGTCAATTGCCCTGTGTTTCAATTAACCTTGAGAATCCACCTGCTTTGCAGGTGGTTATGTTCTGATGGCTATGCCTATATTTAATCTATGAGCAAGTATAAGAAGTTAAGTCATGTGGTTTATAAATGTGATTATCATATTGTATG
>Ga0209185_1001782_pt1 | contig 17206 bp, 12 predicted proteins | sample SidtaG_2_FD_187425 | JGI IMG/M metagenome (GOLD analysis project Ga0209185, IMG submission 187425) | Marine algal microbial communities from Sidmouth, United Kingdom - Sidmouth_Asex2 metaG (SPAdes) (version 2) | ecosystem: Host-associated > Algae > Red algae > Unclassified | place: Sidmouth... | reverse complement strand
CACTCGTTCTACTATTGGCTTTATTTGCTCGATATTAATCATATTCGACTAGTATCGACAATCTTTCTTTTATTGCAAAATTTAACCGAACGTCCAGTAGTTGTTTGCTCAGATACTCTATGAGTTCTGTCTCTGCAAAGCCTCGAGCTGCTAAGAAAACGACGTCATAACAAGCGCATTCACTCAAAATTTCCCATGCTTGGTCTAAGAGCGGTCGATATGTATCAAAACTTACTGTGCTGCTTGGATGTTCGATTACAGACCATACTAAAGGCACGGCCCGCCCTCTGTAGATGACCGAAATTCTGATTAAACAGTACTTATTCCACAGCATTGATGTATCTAGTGCGAGGTATAGCGCTCCAGTTTTCCATGTGGATATTGCTTGGTATATTAGTGGGGCATATAGGCTATTTACTTCGATTCGTTCATTGTGTAACCACCGAGAAAATCGTCTTTGGGTACTTGCTGCCAATGCAGACGTGACTGTGTAAGGTACCCATTCCGTTATACTGATTTTCGCTGATAAGATTACACCTATTACTATCCATACCAAGGTCTTTAAATGTCGCTTATCCAACCATTTGTTATGTTGTCCGTACACTTCCATTAACGTATCATACAACCGAGGCGTGTTTTCCATTTCCTTCTTCTCCTTTTCATTTGAGCGTGATTAGAGAAGTTTAGACTATTTTGTCGGGTTTGGATAGACACGCCTCTTCTCGTTTTGTCAGTCAATCAGCGTTGTATACTTATTTTCATTCACACAATAAAAAGTAGGATTTGTACGAGAGAAGGAATGATTGATCTTCATTCCTTCTCTCGTACAAATCCTATTGACAACATTTTTTAATCTAAGGAAATTTGCAGGTACACCCTCCATACTTGAAAAATTCTATACGCTTGTATCGACTATATTACATAAGCTATTTTCAATCTGGCTGATCAGTGCTTCTCGATTATATGATGTGCAAACCATATCGCGTGCAATTTGACCTAACGCTTCACGATCCTCAATTGGCATTTCATAAAATTGACGCACTAAATCCGCCATCGCGACCGGATCCTCAGAATTACAGGTCAACCCACATCCTGCGCTTATAACGACATCAGCGGCATCACCAGACAACGCAGCGATGATCGGTTTGCCGCTTGCCATATATGCAAAAGTTTTGTGGGGTATGGTCATGCGAAAAAGCGGGTCATCCTTGAGATGAATTAACAGAACATCGGCGAGTGCATATAGTGTGGACATTTTTTCACCTACATATCGACCAAGAAATAAGATGTTGTTCAATTGATATTCTGTTTTCAATTGTTCCAATGCTGAGCGAGCCGTTCCATCACCAATGATTACAAATTGTATTTTCGGTAAATCTGTGAGGCGTTTAGCGGCTTCGATAACTGTGTCCAATCCTTGAGCTTCACCGATATTGCCAGCAAACATAATATTGAAATACCCATCAAGGCCTAGAGCCTTTGCAAGTTGCTCATCACGCTGGGCAGGGTAATAGAATTCGGTATCTACCCAATTAGAGACTACTCTGATCTTTTCATCTGGCACATTCTTAGACAGTAAATTTCTGCGAAAGCCAGGCGAGATGACAAAGATCAGATTGGCTTTGCGATAAATCAAATTTGCAAAACGCTGAATACCCTCCAGTATCATAGAATTATTGAGCATCCCCGTCGCGGCTAATGTCTCGGGCCACATATCTTGAATTTGAAACACAAATGGAATTCGCCAAAGGCGACTTAAAATCCATGCCGGAATACCAAGAGTCAGCGGTGGATGGTACACAAACATAATATCGGGCTTGGGTACGAGCCAAAATCCGAGCAAACTTATGCTAATAGCCAAAGAAATATAATTACATGCTCTTAGCAGGCCGGACTGACTATGCTCTGGAAATAATGGAACTCGCACTACCTGAACGTCATCGAACTTCTCCTTTTGCCACGGGTAAATACGATAACCAGAATATATTTTTCCTGTTGGGTAGTTAGGGAAACCAGTTAGCACTGTTACATCATGTCCATGTTCCGCTAGAGTCTGCGCTAATTCATGAATGTTATAAGCAGGTTCTGGTAAATACCACTGTGAAAGTAATAGTATGCGCATTACAAATCACTTGGCTTGTGCCATACTACTCGATTTACATAATTTGTATAGCTAAGGATAATACGTACAATCTTTTCAGATACATTTGGCGTATTATAATCATCCACTAAGCGTAAAGTTCGTTCGCTCCCTCTGCCTTGAGAGGCTAGCAGTTCTAACCCCTGAGCAATACTATTCCATTCAAGACCGCACATGATTACGGTTCCTTCTTCCATCGCTTCAGGGCGTTCGTGTGCCTGACGGATATTCAATGCAGGAAAATTTAGGATAGAGGATTCCTCGGATATGGTGCCACTGTCTGACAACACAGCTTTTGCAGACTTTTGCAGCTTCACGTAATCAAATAGACCAAATGGTTTCATCAATTCTACTAAATCATGCAATGTTACAGTTCTTTGCTCGATTCGTTTTCGAGTACGTGGGTGAGCAGAGACAATAATGCGCTTTCCATATGTAAGGGCTAACTGGTTCAAAGAGAAAATAAGGCGTTCAAATTGCTTTTCAGAATCGACATTTTCTTCACGGTGCGCACTAACGACAAAATACTCATGTTTAGTTAACTCTAGCGTTGTTGATATATGTGCTTCGTCAATCTGATTCATATAATGATGTAGCACCTCATACATTGGGCTACCCGTTTTAATTACGCGGTCAGGAGCAATGCCCTCGTTTAAAAGATATTGGCGTGATATATCTGAATAAGGCAAATTGATGTCGCTGATATGGTCAACAATTTTTCGATTGATTTCCTCTGGCACGCGCTGGTCAAAACAGCGGTTTCCAGCTTCCATATGAAAAACCGGGATCTTTTGGCGTTTCGCTGAAATAGAAGCTAGACAACTATTTGTATCGCCTAGGATTAACACAGCATCAGGTTGAATTTCTCTCAATATGGCATCGGTATGAGAAATAACCATGCCAATTGTCTCTGCCGCAGTTTTGCCAGCTGCTTCCAGAAAAAAAACAGGTTTGTGAATACCTAGCTCGTCAAAAAAGATTTGGTTTAACTCGTAATCATAATTTTGGCCCGTGTGAATCATATAATGTTCCACGTATCGATCTAGTGCCGCCATTACGCGTGAGAGTCGAATAATCTCAGGTCGGGTTCCGACAATTGTTGCAACTTTCATGCTTCGGGATCCTCTATAGCTTCAACACTGGCGTATAATAAGTATCCGGTTTATCGGGATTGAATACCTCGCTAGCCCAGAAAAGTGTAACAAGCTCAGTCGTTCCAACATTTTCAATCGAATGAGTATAACCGGGTGGGATATCTACTACTTCATAATCATCACCCTTTACAACGTATTCGGTAATTTCATCTGTCAATAAATGCCGAAAACGAACTACGGCATTCCCTTCTAAGACTAAAAATTTTTCGGTTTTAGAATGATGATAATGATCTCCCCGTGTAACACCTGGAACCGTACGCGAAACAAATATTTGGCCGAATGATGGCAGCTTAATAAACTCGGCTAAACTTCCACGTGGATCGGTTCGTTTTTGTAGTTGGTAGGAAAGGTTATTTTGTTCAAGAAAAGACAAATAGGTTGCATATAGTTTATGGATAAAAGGCTCCTCAAAATCTGGAGCATAAACGGTATCACGTCCTTGTCGAAATGCTTGGATCTGCTTGGACAAATCTCCCAATGATGTAGCGTGGGTGGGTGATACATCGGGTGTATGAACACCCTTTTCGGCTAATACATTTAATTCCGCTAGAAAGTGCTGCACCACATCATCAATATAGACAAGCGTTATTTGGTGGCTTACATCTGAAATCTGGATAGGTAAATCGCGCGCGATATTGTGACAAAATGTAGCGACCACCGTGTTATAATTTGGACGCGACCATTTACCAAAAACGCCTGGTAAACGATAGATTGATACTCTTGCATTAGCTTGTTCTGCATATCGAGTGAGAGCTTCTTCAGCCCTCCTTTTGCTTAGACCGTATGAATTGTCTGAGGCCGCCTGCGTCGATGATGAAAAAACAATAGGTACAGAGCGACCCTGCCGCTGCAGAGTTTCGCAAAGAAATTCGGTTAAGTGTACATTTCCAGTTTGATACTCATCTTCGGTTGGTGGTCGGTTTACACCTGCTAAATGGAAGACGACATCTGCTTGATTGGCTTTCTCCTTGAATGACGAAATTGAATTCAATCGTGTGTGCTTTAATACAGTACAATCTTCCTTCTCTAAAAGCCATTCAACCAAGTTTTGTCCGATGAACCCGTTTGCACCGGTTATTAAAATATTCATTAGCCTACTATCTCCGGTATTGACTTTGAATCCAAGGCTTCTCGGATGAAATCTAATTTATGTAACAATTCGATCATTTCATCGATATTAAGTGATTTCGTATTATTCGAATTGTAGTCTGTCAGTGCAGAGAGTTCCTCATTCCCCTCTGAAAAATAGGCACTATAGTTAAGGTCTCGATTGTCAGCCGCTATCCGAAAGTATCCGCCCAGATCAGCTGCTCTCAACATCTCTTCTCGAGTAAGCAGCGTTTCGTGGGCTTTTTCACCGTGGCGAGTACCAATAATCTTTATGTTGCTAGCTGATGAAAATAGTTTAATCATCGCTTTGGCTAAGATCTCGATTGTCGCAACAGGCGCTTTTTGCACAAACAGATCGCCTGGGTTTGAATGCTCAAATGCATACAATACCAGATCAACCGCATCACTGATGCTCATCATAAACCTTGTCATAAGCGGATCGGTAATAGTAAGCGGTTCACCTACCTTAAGCTGCTCAAAAAACAGAGGAATTACCGAACCACGTGAAGCCATTACGTTACCGTAACGGGTAACAGCAATTGTGCATCCACGCTTTGACGCTACACGAGATTTGGCTATTGCCAATTTTTCCATCATCGCTTTTGAAATACCCATCGCATTAATGGGATAGGCTGCTTTGTCTGTGCTCAACACGATCACATTTTTTACCCCAGCCAAAATAGCGGAATTCATGACATTTTCGGTACCAATAGAGTTAGTTTGCAAAGCTTCCATCGGATAAAATTCACATGATGGAACCTGCTTTAGCGCAGCAGCATGAAATGCATAGTCAACACCCGTCATTGCATCAATGAGGCTTTCTGGCCGACGCACATCTCCAATATAAAACTTTAGCTTTGGATTATTGTAGGTAAGGCGCATATCGTTTTGCTTCTTTTCATCGCGACTAAAAATACGAATTTCACCGATATCTGTTTGCAAAAACCGCTTTAAAACGGCGTTGCCAAATGTACCGGTTCCCCCTGTAATCATTAAACATTTATCTTTAAACACGTGATTAATCCTTACCATCTTGCTTATAAAACATAATATAGTTAACTATATTATTTATTGATTGCGGCACAATACACCTCCACAATTCGGCTTCCGTTATCGACAACTAACCTATTCGTCTCCATTTCTACATTATTTAATTTCGCCTGACAAATATGATTACGTAAAAGAGCTAACAATTCCTTTGTGTTGCCCTGAGCGAAAAGATGGCAGGCTTCGGGACGCTCTACACTCTCCGTTGCAAACACTGTTTTGCCAAAACCAAGTGCTTCGCGAATGGCAACCGCATCACCATCGGTTATAGTCGAACGAATATATATATTCATTTGCTCTAATACAGAGACAAATTCGCCCGGCTCTAAGTCACGCAAAATTGTCACGTTCGTAAACGGCTTTAAGCGATTTAAAATATGTCTTTCATAGGCTGGATCAATGTTGTGATAAAATGCAAAGACAAATTCGATTTTAGTATCGGATATCTTTTCTATACAATCAATAATCGGATCATAGTCATATGTTTTCGTTAAATACCCTGAAGTTATAACCTTAATTTTTTTACTAGGAAGGCTTTGTATCTCGAATGGAACTAATTCAGGAGCAGCAGCTTGCAACAGAAAGGCTGGAATAATCACCGTATGCTGGATGGGAAAACGAAGCTTCCGTGCCAAAAAGTCTTGTTGCTCTTTGTTGACACAGATAATTCTATCAAAAAATCGAAAGAGGATAGACAAATATGTACGCATAGCCGGGTAATCCATTAGCTGGACAAAATAACCGCTATGAATCGTAAGAACTTTTGTTTGTCTAAAGAATAACAGCAACAAGAAAGGGGCAATCCATTTGAAGCGTCCCATCTCTGCAATATGAAAATGGACGATCACGCCTCGATCAATCTTACGCACGATGGCAACTAGATTTTTTAGCTTTCCAATGATTCCAGCTTTTAAATACCAGACGTGCTCATTCTCTTCCGATAGAGGCGCACTCTTGCCCGTATAATCAAGTACCCATGCTTGATGTTGACGCAATAGCAGGAACTCTAGTAAACGTTGCACATGGACTGTATTACCACCAATAGGTGGTGGATATGGTGAGATAAGTAAAACTTGGAGTACTTCGTTAGTTTGAACCATTAGGGGCCGTAACGCAATAATCATGATTATTTGGTAAGTTTGGGTTGTAAGACCTAATCGACAAATGAATCTGCTATATCCGTATAGAGTATCTGTTCGTGTCGGTGAATTGTATCTTCATTAAATCGCGATGCGATAGTCCGAGCGGGAACACCTGCAACGATAGCATATGGTGCAACGGTTTTTGTTACCACTGCCCCGGCAGCGACGATGCTACCTCTACCGATTGTTACGCCCTTTAGAATTAGGGCATTGGCTCCAATCCAAACGTCATCTTCAATAATGACTGGCAGATCGTCTTCTGGGCGTTTTTCTTTGACATCGATCATATATTTGCCAACAACAGACGAATTATGGTCACCGCCGATTATCGTGACATTTGGTCCAAACATCACTTTGTTGCCGATAATGATTTCGCTATCTGTGGCAAGCAAGGTTGCCCCAGGACCGATAAAAACATCATTGCCCACTTCGATTGTGTTATAGCTAAAACGGCTAGCTGAGTCGAATACAAAATTTTGACCACATGCTCTAAATGCAGGTCGCAACAGGATACGCATCAACCTTGTTCGTATCTTCGCCAATATGACGATGACATTTGCAATAAGTTTCATGATAGACAGCCCATACCATTCTAGTACAGTGAGAAAAACTTTAACCTACTTCGTTATAGATTGATCTCATTTAAGAGAAATCTATTTGTTTAGCTTTCAGAAGCTCGGTATATAGCTCTTCGATTTTAGATACATACACTTGTCTGCTAAAGGTAGATTCAACCCGTTCGCGTCCCTTCTTCACAATCTGCTGACGTTTTTCATCGGGCATATTGAGGACCTCGACAATTGCATTCGCAATCTGCTGTGGATCTGAAGGGTCAACCATGGGCCACGCAACGCCTTCTAAAATCTCTGGGATCCCTCCTACTGGTGTTGTAACAATAGGGCAGCCTGCGGCTAGGGCTTCTAATATTGTTATTGGTAAGCTTTCGGATACTGACGGCAAAACAAGTACATCAGATGCACGAAGCACCAGTGGTATATCCGAACGCTGACCACCAAACTGGACAAGATCTTGAACTCCAATTTGAGTAACGGACTGCTTAATCTGCTCTTCGAGTGGACCTTCACCCACAACAAAACAGCATATTTTTCCTGCAAAATTTGTTTCTATCAGCTTTATAGCTTGAAACAGCCGGGTGTGATTTTTTGCTGGAGTAAAATTGGCGATCATCGTGATCACCTTTTTGTCTTGTGGTAAGCCAATCTTAGTTCGAGCGCAATGTTTAGAAATACCTAATTGAAATCTAGCTAAATCGATGCCATTATATATGAGTGAAATATTTTCAGCCTGATGACCTTCATAGCTAATCATCATAGCTTTATTCGCTTCGGAAATAGCTATGTGACGGTCAGACCAATTTTTGAGTAGCTTGTCTCCAACGCTCGCAGATCTTGTTTTGATGTCGGCAGACAGATGATCATGCGCGATAATTATCGGAACTTTAAATAACTCACCCCAAAGTCTTCCATATAGATTCGAGGTCGAATCATGTGAGTGGATGATTGTACATTCAGGCAGAATTCGCAGAAGTTTTCGCCAAGCGAAAATGTCAAACTGAGATTTTCTAGGTAACTCAATCAGCTCAATTCCAGCATCACCAAGCATAGCCGCATGATCTAATGTCGGCAGCGTTCGAGTCGTACAAACAAGTGGCTCAAAAACGTCACGATTAAGCCCCAGAACGGTATTCAGAGCAACTTGCGCAACACCTCCACCTCCAAGTCGATCTACCAACTGTAACACTTTAACAGCCATTCATACTCCAGATATAAATTATCCCATTAGTATAAGCGTACAACGTTTTTCGCATCAATCAATATTCAAAAGACAGATTAGCTCACTTTTTTGGATAAATGCCGTAGCAGAGGCACAGTCAAAAGCTAATATAGCATTCCCCGTATCATCCCGATTAAATATTAACATTGGCACTGATTTCCATTCGACAAATGACGAATTATGTGTAGACCATCTCTCGCTGTGTCATCACAATCGTAGAATTTGAGAGCGCAAGTAAAATCCAGAAAATTTTATCTGCCTGTCCGTCCAGAAAGATGAATGCTACGCATAATGTACCTAATGAGATGAATAGCATATATGCTATATCTCTCAAGCCTATGGTTACCGGCTCTGCCTTCATCTGTATGCTTCGTATCAAGCCATGGAAAGTTAAGACCAATCCACTTATAAATAGTGTAATTCCTATAATCCCGCCTTCTGCCAAGATAGATTGTAGACTCCCGTGGGCAATGATTCCAAAAGGATTCTTCGGGTGAAATTGAAACCTTGTAAGTCCTGAGCCCCAAATAGGGCTCTCAGAAAAGATCGACAGAGCAATTCTTAGCATAGTCAAACGTTCACCACTTGCTGCCTCAGGGTTAGACAGGTCAACATTGAAGCGATCTAAAAATATGATAAATGGCTCAGGAAAGACAAAATACGCTACAAGCACAAGAAATAAACTAGTGAATATAGTAAGTGGAAATATAGGCTGTCGAATTGTACGTGGTGTCACAAGGATAACTGCGCAAATTAGGGCGACTATTCCACCACGTGATCCTGTAGTAAGAATACCTATGATAATAATAGGTAAAATACAGCCTAGCAAGACAAGTAACCTCGAATTAGCATAGAAACTAAATGGTGTGGAGATGTGGTCTTGTGCGATTAGGAGTAGTCTATTTATACTATTATTGTTTTTAACCTGCTCATGAATAGGTAATGAAACATCCGCAATAAAATTGTTCCTCTTGAGTCCAAATACTGATAATATTAGACCAACGCCCATGGCCATGTGAGCTGCAATATCATTTGCATTTCCGAGTAAATTTGCCCGGTATTGATCAATGAGCGTATTGGCTGACTGAATGTCTAGTCGTCCGCTGTAAACTTGGTAGATCCCGCTAAGGCTTACAAAGAATGCATAAACAAATAATGCCCAGATAAAATGCTTCAAGTCGCTTTGCTCTTCGATAAAGTCAATAACCATTAATGCAAGCATAAAAATCAGTATATACGTTGATGCTGCAAGCAGTAGATTCTGCGGGCTATTTGACCACTGAAGAGACATAGTACTATAGAGTATATAGGCAATTAAGGGAACAAAACGAGCCGAGATTTTTTTTGTAAAAAAAGTATGACCACTAATCTGTCGTGAAAGTAAATAACAAATCAGTAGAATTCCACCACCAAATTTACTAATCGTACCAAGTTCAGCCAAATTTAAAAATGGGATTTGAAACTGCTCCAAACCCAGTACAAAAATCAGCAAATATGGAAATGCAACCCTCTTATAGGTCAATATAAAAATTGACGCAAAGCCCACTATACCAACGAAGATAAGGCTGAATTGAAATCTGCCTAGTGCTATCTCAACGGCAATCAGAAGGCTCATAATAATAGCCGCAAATGACGTTAATCGAAGTTTTTGTGTTTGGGGAAAATGCGTGGTTAACAACGTTACTCACCTCTATGCGCTACCACAATCAATAATCATTAATACACTGCTTCTGTTCTCATAATGTGTACATTACCAACCAGAAGATTGTGGGCAAAAATTATATCTTCTAAATGTAGTTTGTGCTAAAAGAATATACTACAAATCAATTTAGGTAGCTACTCTACTGCGTGTACAGAAAATACGGAGTTGAGCCCATATTCCTCTAGATCAATTTCCCAGCATAACTTGCCTGTTGATATATTGTACATTGCCACGTGTGTGGGCTGATATTCTGCATACTGTCGCTCACCTATTTGACCTTTAAGCCACAGCAAATTTGCATGGAGCTTAGTAGGCCGAATTCTCGAAAAGCCTACGATAATATGCTCGTTATCAATCACCTGCAAACCACGACACCAGCCCATCACTAGATCGGTATTTGTTAATTCTCGAAGATCAATTACCTGGACAACTTCTAAGGTTGTTAAACTTGCCACAACAACATGACTGTCGACGGTAGTAAAATAGACTTTATCATCAAAGACATATCCATCATGCGGGCGTTCTACACCAATATCAATTCGTTTTTCTGGTGATGTAAGACAAACGGCATCTTTTTGTTCGAAACGGGTGACCCACACATCATCACCGACTTGAAAGACAAAGTTAGGATGCGATAAATGAGGCTTTGTGGTTTCCACTTTACGGTAATCAACATCTCGGGAAAATCTGTCCCATGTATTTTCTGAAATTGCACTCCACTCTTGCAGTATCTCTCCATTGCCGGAAAGCTCAAGCACTAGATCCAATCCAGTTACAGCAACTAACAATGTGTTGCGAATAGTAGGAACAACATGATGCACATCATTGAAGCAGGGTAACGAAATATGGTTCTCAATCTGCATATCGGGCAGTGAATAAATAACTATTTCCGTTTGGGTACAGGCATACAGCTTGCTATTTTTCAATGAACTAGATTTAAATAGAATTGATGGATTAGGTGTATCTGGTCGAAACTGTTCGGGTGTAACATATTCACATGTTTGGATGATTGAGCCGCTCTCAACGTCCACTGCAACAGCTACCGCTTGCTCATACTGATTCCATTCGTCTACATTAATTGTGCGTGCACGCTGTTTTCCGCCTACTACGTAGAGTCTATTCACGTTCATATTATTTACCAAATCACCACTTGTTCTTTTATTCAACAGGTTCAAATTGATTTATGGGATATCAATAATTTAGGTCAATGCGCCAAGCTGTGGCTTCACGAAAGCTCTTATCGACAAAATTGTTGGGTCAAAGTTTAGCTTTCTGCGCACATACAACACCATTGCAATGTTCCAAAAAGCGTTTGTGATAGCAGTTGCTGCTGCTGCGCCTCGAATACCCCATATCGGAATTAAAAAGGCATTCAAAACGATATTTACAACCGCGCTCAAAAATAGAATAAATGCCGTTGCGTTATGATTGCCAGTCATATTTAATAGATACCCCACTGGTCCCGCCAAGGCATTTATAACCTGACCCACCAGCAATATTTTCAAGCTTGTGTCTGCCTGCATTACTTCACGACCGAAGAGAGAAAGAACAAATTCTACATTTAACGCCAATATAAGCGCGCTAATTAGCGTGAAGAGAAAAATACCCAGAGAGGCAAAGGTCAAATTACGTTGCAAATCGGCTAGCCGATTTTGAGAGTAGAGTTCAGAACAGATTGGCGCAAATACCGCGTTGATCGACGTTAGCCCAATTGAAATTAGCAACGAGCATTGTACCGCAATCGAGTAGATTCCAGCCTGCGTCGTATCCAAATAGAATCCAATCATAATAATATCTGTACGACTCAAAATTATATGCATGCCCGTAATAAATAACATTGGCAGCGCTACAGATATCCATTTTTGTGTGGCATACTCTGGAGCAGATGCACGGGTATGAGTCGGAAGCGCTCTATGTAGCCAATATTGCTGAATACAGAAACAGAGTAGAATCGTCAACGCAAACAAAGACATCGCACGCGATGCATCTACCTCACGCGCGAAAAAATATGTACCTAGCACTAATGAACCCAAAATTAAGGGGCGCAATATCGCAACCGGCATGTTTGCATGCAACACATTATGGAACGCAAGCAATGTTGATTGCCTCAGGCCCATCAATGCAAACAGTGGTAAAGCGCAGCATCCATATATGAATGCCGCCCAATTGTCGTTAAGCTGGGCTGGGAAAAATACTTGGTAAACCATCAACCACAATAATCCCGTAACAATGCTTGCCGCTAAAACAATCTGATCACTTCGAATCAAAAGGCCGCGTAGCTTTCCCCATTCTTCGTTTATATTGTATGCAGAGACAAAACGTAGCAAGGCGGTACTAAATCCTAATGATGCTAGAGTTGCTAGAAGTACTAGCCAAACTTGAATATATGTATATATTCCAAATTCCTCGATGCCTAATAACCGTACTAATAGCAAATTCAAGCAAAATATCGCTACAACACCACAAAGTTGTATGGCAAAATTTAACGAGGATCGTGAAATAAGCTGCTTTGCCACCGTGCCTATGCTTGAGCTGTCAAGTAGCGTTTGTATTTTTTTAGAGTGGATCAGATTGTCAATCATTATACTAATAATAATTGCGAAAAAAGGTTTACCGAATTTTCATACGATATTTTCATACGATTGGAATTCTGACAAGTCATCATTAGCTAGACTTTCAAGCCAGATGCCCTCAGAAGTATATATTCTTACTTATCAAAATCGTGTTACAAAGTCTTGACATCGCAAAAAGGTGGAAGCACCCCCACAAAGCTATGGGTGATGTTATGATTTGGTTTATTTGAACGTCATATAATTGGTAGACCGCAATGCATACGAAGGGTGGCACCCACATTCCGCATATGGGCCACGAAATGGTTCACAAACGGTTCAATGTTTGGCTCATTCGCGGAATGCTTATTTTCTGATTGCAGTCTACTGATTATTCATACGTAGCCAAATCAAGAATTCATATGGATTTGGCTACGGCAAACGACAGTCTGAAACAGAACTTTTGAAAAGAATGCTTTTTTCGAACTGCGTCATTTTAGAACAAGTTCGTTGGCTTACCGCACATTTTCCGTTGAAGATGCGTCAATACATGTGAGGCATCCCGCTTATAGTAGTAACGTCTGCATGGCAACCCCATAGAGCAACGGCGCTCGCATTCAACTAAGCTCGTAATTGCTCAATACAGTATCAATTTACTAAATCAATCTACGAAGTGGATTTATTCGAAAATAATCCTAACTGTAATATCCATAATTAAACGAGGTAAGCTTATGAAAAAATGGTGCATTGTTCTACTTTGCTCAATTGCATATATAACAACAATAATTGGTCAAGCTAGAGCGCAAACGATTACCCAACATACAGACGGCGATGACTGGAGACTTCCAGAAAGTGCTCAACGAACGGATGATAGCGGGCTTTACTGGCTTAATTACAATATTTATAGTCCCGAACCATTCAAAATTCCCAAGCGATTGGCTAACGATGTATATGGCGTTGACACAGCCGATTATACCAAGCCACGCTACGCAGTTTCGATTGTCACCTTTTGGTCTACGCTTAATCCCCAAGATGGCGTCTATGATTTCTCGCCAATTGACCGCGTTCTCGATAAGATGGAACAAGAGAGCCCCGGCGTGGGCTATGTGCTCTGGATCTATACTCACGGCGTCAGTATACCTGGCTGGGTAAATACTCAGGCAGGTGTAAATTTACGCTACCCACCAAATATTTGGAATACAACTGATGCGGACGGCAATTATGTCTTGCATAACTACATGCGGCCATTTGTCAATGAGCTTACTGAACGATATGGTACAGATTCACGTATGGTTGCAATTGAAATGCGTACACCTGTTGAAGTAAACCATGGTGAATGGGCTGTTAATCCCGAATATCGCGACGATTCTAAGGCAGAAGCTTGGGCTAAAAAGTATCATCAGTTATGGCACGATGAAATGAATCAGAATGGCGGAGATGTAGGAAAGTTAATCATGATGACAGCAAACCCTAGCTTAGGCGCTAAAAACGTGTTACAGCATGGTTATTCTTTAGGATTGGGACAGAGAGATGGTTTCCCAGGGCAAAGCCCAGTTTGGTATGATGGATACGGTTTAAACATTGTCGACAACTACTATAATGTTGATGAAAATCATTTGAATTTCACTGGCGGCGGAATGCGCTATAGTGAAAATACCGAATATTATTTTCATGATGATACATGGGGAGATCGACAAAATGCATATGAAACAATGCGTCTTGCACTCTTCTGGAATCTAAAAGTTGGACGCAATTGGATTTCTTACCCCGCCAATATCTACGCTAGTTCAGGTGAATGGCCGCTTAATGGACTGACCGGGCAATTGAGGGAAGAATATCTTCAAGCTCAAAAGATGATAAAATGGTCAGAATTACAACTAGGTCATAACGTCTATACCGCACCCGATGTGTTTGTATTGCTAAAGGAAAGAACATATCAAGGTACGAATTGGAATAGCAGTCAAGACGTATTAGTGAAAAATATTGGGAGATGGCTTGCACAGAAAGATCTCCCAACTGGAATGACTAAGCCAATTATCAAAACTCAAGGGCTGGGCTATGGAATGAACTATGCGATTGATCTTGATAAAGAATATGAAGCTCGTCGTACAGATCTTGCAACGGGCAATCCCAATATGTTTTTTGAGATTGACGACCGTTTCTTCTCTCAAAGACATATGGGGCTGAAAGTCACCTATCATGATCTGACTAACACATCCTTTCACATTGAATATGATGACGGAACGGGTATGAAATCGACCCCCTCAGTCACCACATCTCGCACAGATAAATGGCGAACAGTAACCTTTGATTTGCCGCAAATGGCGCAGAGCACGGCATTTAGTGGTATGGACTTTAAATTAGTCGTGGATGGCAACGAAGATCTTACCGTAAACTTCGTACGCCTCATTAAAGCTGATGAGCAAGAATCCGATAATGGCACGCCAGCACCAACCAACACACCCATGCCGACCGGAACACCCATGCCGACCGGAACTCCAATCCCAACTAACACACCGCTTCCAACCGCTATGAGTACACCGATCCCTCTTCCTGCTACTAGCATCGAGACCCGCTGCATAAGCTTTGTAGCGTTGTCAGAAGGCGGCAATGGTCCGTGGGCATCAATGGCTGAACTGAACTTACTAAATGAACAAGGCCTCCCAATTGATCAAAGTAGCTGGTCACTAATCAGCACTGACAGTGAAGAAATCACAAAGGAAAACGGTGCTGCAATCAATGCCTTTGATGGTGATCAAGATACAATATGGCACACAAAATATACAGATAAGATTGACGGCTATCCGCATGAAATCAAAATCGATCTAGGAGCCACGCACTCAGTTATTGGCTTCCGGTATTTACCACGTCAAATTGGCGTCAACGGCATCGTCGGGACCTATCAATTTTATGTAAGTAACGATTGTTCAGAATGGACCATGATCTCCTCTGGAATGTGGGATATGGATTCTAATGAAAAAGAGATAATTTGGCCTTCGAGTGTGGCAACACCCGGTCCTACTGATATGCCGACACGTGTCAATACAGCTACCGCAACACCTACGGTCTCACTAATGTCTACGCCTACCCTCACAGGGACGCCCTTGCTTGAATCAACAGGAGGAGACTTAACAGGACAGTTGTATGTAGACGAAAATGGAAACGGCGTTTATGATGAAGATGATATACCACAATCAGGCGTTTTTGTAATCCTAATTGATGTGAGCAACGATGGACAGACGACGACTATTACAGGCACAACCAATGCGGACGGGATCTATCGGTTTGAAAATTTACCTCCCGCAAACTATCGAGTCAGTTTTGCGATACCAGATGGCTATGCAGCAATCAATGTTTCAGATGTTCAGGTGGGAAAGGATGGTGATTCAACGACTGTGCCGGATGTTGGTTTAGTTACAATAGATACTAGCTTATTCATTCCATTTATCTCACGATGAAGAGAGGATCTACGTAATCTAATTAGCCGATTTGTAAATGAATAGATAGAAGAGATGGATGGTTAAGTTATCTGACTTAGCCATCCATCTATTTGTGAGTAGATATATCAAAGAATCTGAGACAATCCTCTACTTCTCCAACCAAGCCTGAAACATCAGAACATCCCACAAATAATAGCCAACATCATGTCCAGCCAAATGTTCGGCCTACTTACTACGCACAATATCTGTATCAAAATAGCCTTGCGTGGTTAGCCTGTACTCATCGAGCAAATCCTCTGACCAATCGCGCAGATCCGTGTTCCATACAGAACCATGAGCCTAACAGAATCGAAAAGCCAGTTTTTCTCGTTCCAGCAGATCGCGTAGGACGTAATCATATAAAATCGACCGCAAAATCTTCGTTGCAAGTGAATCGTCAAACATCCACAACCGCACATAATTCTAAGTTTTATCTTATGTGAAACTTCATGCTGCAGTTCTAGAAACAGAGAAAGCCGCAATGATGCTCAGTCAACCCAGACAGAGCATCATTGCGAAGCTATAGAAAATGTGCGTTTAGGATAGAGTCCAAGATCATCGGGTTAATCTTTTCTGGAGGTCAGCTATGTTGGCTCACCTACCACAGAATGTATGTCTGCGATAGATGAGGATCAGATTTATGCAAACACTGGGGCAGAGGAAATTACGTCTACGACCGATTTCTGCATCTCTAAAGTTAACTCTGGATAAATAGGAATCGCCACTGTTTCAAGAGCCGCCGACTCACTCAGCGGGAAATCACCAGCTTTGTATCCCAAATAGGCAAAGCATTCTTGCGTATGCATTGGCACAGGGTAGTATATTTCGCAGCCAATATTATTTTTCTTCAAATGTGCCATCAGTTCATCGCGATGAGGCGTTCGTATAATAAATTGGTTATAGATATGGCGATTGTGCGCGTGTGCGACAGGCAGTTCGATGCTAGAGATGTTCGCTTGCTCAAACATTGAACGGTAAATGTCAGCATTTTTCTGCCGCGCTTCGCTCCACTGTTCTAGATAGCGCAATTTCACACGCAATGGCGCAGCCTGAATGGCATCCAAGCGGAAGTTACCACCCACAAATTTG
>Ga0209185_1001781_pt1 | contig 17211 bp, 13 predicted proteins | sample SidtaG_2_FD_187425 | JGI IMG/M metagenome (GOLD analysis project Ga0209185, IMG submission 187425) | Marine algal microbial communities from Sidmouth, United Kingdom - Sidmouth_Asex2 metaG (SPAdes) (version 2) | ecosystem: Host-associated > Algae > Red algae > Unclassified | place: Sidmouth... | reverse complement strand
TCATTTCGGTAGTATTTTCGCCAATGGATTAAATATAAAATGTTAAGTTACTGCCACAGTTACCTACCGCTATAAAAAAAAACATGTTGCTTAACGGGGAAATTATTAGCTGCATTATTAATACTTACAAAGTAAATACCCGTATTATTTAAGTTGCTTAATGTGGCTATATCGTAAACCGTTTGCCCTGCAGTTGCTTGGTATGATGTAATTTGTTTACCATAAATATCAAATATAGAAATACTTAATTCCTCATTTTTACTATTACTTAAATACAACATTGGTTGGCCTAAACTATTATAATAAAGTAAAGTGCTAATTGTAGGTGCGGTTGCTGACGTTTCGCCAATACCAACCGGTTGATCTGCAATAAAGGCTTTATACACCCAATCTGGTTTAGTAACATAAGGGTTTTTATTACCTTGAAATTTAGCAATATCATAGTCTCTTCTGATGTCTGCTTGGTTAACAGGGTCATCTAAATGCCATTGGTAAAAAGTATTTACATCGCCCAAGCGGCTAATGTTGTATTGTGGGTACACCGTAAAAAAATAAAAGATCGCTCTGGCAACATTTCCTTTTGCATCTTCTCGCGGCTCAAAAAAACTGTTGCTGCTACTGCTCAACATTTCGCTGTATAAATCAATATTGTCTGGTGGCAAACAGGGTGCGGAGTTGTCGCAATTAATTGCATTATCCAAATACATCCACTTTTCGGTTTTGCTATCTTCAATTTCATCAAACGGAAAACTGCCACGGCTGCCGTTCCAACGGTCAAAAGTTGGTGCTAAATGATGTATGTCATTTTTCATTGGTGCACGACTGTCGAAGGTAGATTGTGGTATAATATGCTCGCAGTTGAAAGGCAAAGCCTGCCCAGCAGAACGATAACCATTAGCGGGTACTTCTTGCGCTAAGCCACTATATAAACAAATAAGATTGCCATCTTTTTTATCTAAATTATTATACATTTCCAAGCGGGCAAGGGTATATCCTTTCGAAGAATTTCTGTTGATTTTTTCAAAACCATCATACCAATTTTGTTTTAACCAACTTCTAAAGTTTTCACCATACAAATCGCTATCAGCACTTTCGGGTTGTGCATAAATTGTAGTGCAAAGGCATATTAAAATCAACAAGCCTACCATCTTACCAAAAAAATTGTTACTAAACATTTCTATTTATACAGTTTAAATCTTCAAAAGCCAGCTTTAAACGTTCTACAAAACTTAGTTCTGCAACGCGTAGCCATTTACGGGGGTCGTAATATTTTTTGTTCGGCACATCATCGCCATCAGGGTTGCCAATTTGGCCTTGCAAGTAATCTTTTTTATCTTCATAATACCCTCTAATGCCATTCCAAAAAGCCCATTGCATATCGGTATCAATATTCATTTTTACTGCGCCGTATTCAATGGCTTCTCTAATTTCTTCTCGGCTACTACCACTACCACCGTGGAAAACAAAATTGACTGGGTTGTTTTTGGTTTGGTGTTTTTGCTGTATAAAATTTTGCGAATTTTTTAAGATGATAGGCGTTAACTCCACATTGCCTGGCTTGTAAACGCCGTGTACATTGCCAAAGGCCGCTGCCACTAAAAACTTATCACTAATTTTTGATAAACGTTCGTAGCTTAAACAAACCTCTTCTGGTTGGGTGTACAATTCGCTGTTGTCAATATTTGTATTGTCAACCCCATCTTCTTCACCACCGGTAACGCCCAATTCCATTTCAAGTGTAATGCCTATTGCAGTCATTCGCTTCATATAGCTTTCACATACCTTTAAATTTTCTTCAATCGATTCTTCCGACAAATCAATCATATGAGAACTGTAAATTGGATGGCCATTTTTTTCAAAATGCGCTTCGCTGGCTTTTACCATACCTTCCATCCAGGGCAATAATTTTTTGGCACAATGGTCGGTATGTAAAATTACCGTAACGCCATATAGTTCTGCCATTTGATGCACATGTAATGCACCCGAAATTGCTCCGGCAATTGCTGCCTGCTGATCATCATTAGAAAGGCCTTTACCTGCAAAAAAACTAGCACCGCCATTACTAAATTGAATAATAACTGGAGAGTTTAAAGCCGCCGCAGTTTCTAACACCGCATTGGTTGAGTTAGTGCCTACTACGTTTACAGCAGGTAAAGCAAAGTTGTTTTCGTTGGCATAGTTAAACAATTCGGTTACTTCATCTCCAAAAAGTACCCCTTTTCTAAATTTCGACATCGCAGTTATTTATTTCGGTTTATTTACTACAAATGTAACAATTGAAAAAGTAATAGGCTTTGTTTTGATGTTAATTAGCTGAAATGGGGGATTAATAATAAAAAAGCTAAAACAAATTGTTGTTGCTGATCATGATTTAAAGCGATATATAAGGCAATCGCATGAAAGTTTTTCTCTGCTCCAAGTGAACCTGTTCACTTTGTCAAGATTGCATAACTTTGAACACGTAACAGAAGAATTAATTAATGATATGCCAATATTTACGATGTAGAAAAAGATAGCTTATACCAAGGCAATCGCATGAAAGTTTTTCTCTGCTCCAAGTGAACCTGTTCACTTGTGTTTACTGCTGTCCAATGGAACAGGTTCCATTGGAGCTTAGCCTAATTGCTTGATTTACAATGGATGCATTTTTTCATGCGATTGCCATAAAGCGATATATAAATCAGTTGTTAATATTGTCAAGATTGCGTAACTCTGAACACGTAACAGAAGAATTAATTAATGATATGCCAATATTTTACGATGTAGAAAAAGATAGCTTATACCAAAAAGGTATGAAAAAAGGAATTGAAAAAGGGATAGCCCTTGGCGAAGAAAAAGGAATTGCTCTTGGTGAAGAAAAGGTTATTGAAAAGAGTGTAATTTTACTGCACAAAGCAGGCTACAGCGCAACTGAAATTTCAGAAGCTTATGACTACAATTTAGAAAAAGTGATTCATATAATTGATTTTTATAAGCTTAAAAATGAAATATAATTAGTAGCTATGTTTTTATAGCTATTTTTTAGTTGAATGTAGTATTGTTAAAAGTGCTATTAGTAAATTGGTTTTCAATATCAACATCTTTAAAATAGGTAAAAATGAAAGGCTTTTTTGTTTTTTGAAAAGCCCCGAAAGCGGTTTCAAATTCTTCTTCGGTGTACATGCCTACTTTGCTATAAGCCAACAGCACAAACAAATCACCTTCCTCAATTCTTTCGTTGTATTCATCTTGCGAACAGGTGGAGGACATTCTTGCTGTAAGGTCTTCCCAAATCACCAATTGTAGCGCAATGCCTTTTTCTTTCCAAAGGTTGTTTTTTCGGCTTACTTCAATTTCAAATTTTTCTCTTTCTGGTTTTAACTCGTTTGATGAGGCGAGGAATATTTTTATGATTTTCATATTGTTGTGTTGTTTATACAAATATAACAGAAAACACGCCATCAATAAACAACTATTAATTTCCCTCTTTTTAAACAAAACCTACTCAAACCCGTCTTATTAAAATTGTTAAATAGTATATTTGTACTATAAAATAATAAACCCAAATTTAATGTCGTTCTAACCTTTATTATTAACTAATTATATGATGATATTTTTTCAGGCAGTAGCCGATACTACCGCAGTTGCAGATGGAGCAGAAAGCCTTTCGGTATTTGAAGTTTTATGGAAAGGTGGCCCAGTAATGGTTCCAATAGTATTAATGTCCATTATAGCGGTTTACATTTTTGTTGAACGCTTTTATACTATAAAAAACGCACAAAAAACACCACAAAGTTTTATGAACAGTATTCGAGATTATGTGGTAAGCGGCAATATACCAGCAGCTAAAAGCTTATGCGAAGAAACCGACAGCCCAATTGCAAGAATGGTTGAAAAAGGAATACAACGGTTGGGCAAACCACTCAAAAATATTGATGTAGCTATAGAAAACGTTGGTAAATTAGAATTATATCGATTGGAAAAACGCTTGCATATTATGGCAACCATTTCGGGTGCTGCGCCAATGATTGGCTTTTTGGGTACTGTTTTAGGTATGATACAAGCCTTTTTTGAAATGAGCAACGCAGGTAATAATATTGACCCGGGCATGTTGGCAGGCGGTATTTATCAGGCAATGGTAACTACTGCGGCTGGGCTTACGGTTGGTATTATTGCATTTTTAGGTTACAACTATTTAGTAACTATGGTAGAAAATGTAGTGCATAAAATGGAAGCCACTTCAGTTGATTTTATTGATTTATTAAACGAACCTGCATAAAAATATATGGCATTAAAACCACGAAATAAAGTTTCTCCTAACTTCAATATGTCATCATTAACAGATATTATTTTTCTGTTGCTGATCTTTTTTATGCTAACTTCAACTTTGGTTAGCCCAAATGCGCTAAAGTTGCTGTTGCCAAGTTCTAACAGTCAAACATTAGCTAAGCAAACGGTTTCTGTTTCTATTACTAAAGAGTTAAAATATTATTTGGATAAAGAAAGCGTTACCCTTGGCGAATTGAAAGAGAGTTTAAAAGAAAAATTTAATGAGATTGATGATGCTACCATAGTTTTAAATGCCGACAAAAGTGTACCAGTAGATAACTTGGTACAGGTAATGAATGTAGCAAACGATTTGGGGTTGAAAATGATTTTGGCTACTAAACAGATCAGCAAATAAGCCATCTTACCAAAAAAATTAACAGCATAACAATGGCAGAACAAGATTATAAAGAAAAAGTAAACGATAGAAGGGGTAAAATTGCTACTATTATTTACCACTTGTTTTTACTGTTGGTATTTATTTTTGCTGGCTTACAAGCACAAGAACCAAAGCCCGAAGAAGAAGGTATTTTAATCAACTTTGGAACGGTGAAGGAGGCAGCTGGTAGCGTACAACCTAAAAAAGTGGAAGCGCCATCAAAAAAAGTAGAAGCACCAAAAACCAAAGCAAAACCGCCAAAACCTGAACCAATTGTGGAGCCTAAACCAGTTGTGAAACCAGAGCCTAAGCCAATTGTTGAACCAGAACCAATTGTAGAAGCTGAACCGCCACCGCCACCGCCAGCAGAAACTAAACCTGCTAAAGTAGAACCGACAGAGGAAGAACTAATGACTTCGAAATTAGCAGAAAGTATTGCACTAAAAAAGAAAGAAGAAGAACGCAAGCGAAAAGAAGCCCAAGAAAAAGAACGCTTAGAGGAAGAACGAATAGTAAAAGAAAAATTAGAACGAGAAGAAGCAGAGAAAAAACGTATAGAGAAAGAAGAATATGCCAAAGCGGAAGCAGAAAGAAAAGAAACAGCGCAAAAAGAAGTAGAAAAAAAGAAAGCAGCACGCATTGAGCGGGAACGATTAGCAAAAGAAAAAATTGAAAAAGAACGCTTAGAGGAAGAACGGATTGCAAAAGAAAAAGCAGAGCAAATAGAAAAGGAACGGGCGGAGGCAGAACGCATTGCAAAAGAAAAGGAAGAAGCTGAAAGAGTAGAAGCAGAACGAATAGAAGCAGAACGCATAGCTGCAGCCAAAGCAGAAGCTGAAAGAGTAGAGGCCGAACGCCGAGCTGGTGAAATGGCTAACGTTGACAATTTTTTTAAAGGTGGCAATAAAGCCGATAGTGGAAACGATAGTGATAGCCAAGGAGACAAAACTGGTAGCGGCGATCAAGGGGCAACAAATGGTGACATTAATGCCACCAATATGAATGGCGACAAAAGTACGGGCTTAGGCAATAAAGGTTTTTCTTATGATCTTTCTGGTAGAAATATAACGAAGAAACCAACCATACAAGATGATTCGCAGAAACGAGGTACCGTTGTAATACGTATTAAGGTGGATAGAAATGGAAACGTTATAAGTGCCAGTCACCAAATAAAAGGCTCTACTACAAGTGATGATTATTTGGTGCAAAAAGCCATCCGCTCTGCTAAAAAAGCAAAGTTTAATGCCGAGCCAAATGCAGCTGCAGAACAAGTGGGTACTATTACTTATGTGTTTAAAGTGCAATAGTTAAAATGAAATATAGTGCTGTTATTGATTATTTGTTTCAACAGTTTCCGAGCTATAAAAAATATGGTGCAAAGGCAATAAAATATGGTTTACATAATATTGAAGCTTTGTGCGAAGCCTTAGATAATCCTCAAGAAAAGTTTAAAAGCATACACGTTGCTGGCACTAATGGTAAAGGCTCGGTAACGCATATTTTAAGTGCCATTTTTATAGCAGCAGGTTATAAAACAGGTACGTTCACTTCGCCACATTATGTTAATTTTAGAGAACGGATAAAAATTAACGGGGTATACATTTCTAAAAATGAAGTAGTTAAATTTGTAACGAAAAATAAAATTTTATTTGAACAAAATAACGCTTCTTTTTTTGAGATTACGGCTGCTATGGCTTTTTGGCATTTTCAACAACAACAAGTTGATATTGCCATTATTGAAACTGGCTTAGGTGGCCGATTAGATTCTACCAATATTATTAGGCCACAACTTTCGGTAATTACCAATATTGGTTTCGATCATCAAAGTATGTTGGGCAATACTTTGCAAGAAATTGCTGGCGAAAAAGCAGGCATCATAAAGCCAAATGTGCCAGTAGTTATTGGCGAAAATCAACCCGAAGTGAAGCAAGTTTTTGTTGATAAAAGTAAAGCGGTTGGTGCTGCAATTGTTTATGCTAATGAAGTATTGTGTTTAGAAAAACTTACTACTACCAATGAAATTGATAAATGCGTATATAAAGCATCTTACCAAAAAAGAAAAGAAAGCATAACATTTGAAACAGATTTAAAGGCATCTTACCAAATGAAAAACTTAACTACTGCCTTGGCTTCTGCTGATGTATACATTAATAAGTACAACTTAACTTTTGAAAAAAACAGCTTACAAAAAGCATTGCGAAACATTAAAGCCACTACCAAAATGTTAGGTAAATGGATGTGCTTACAAAATAAACCAATAGTAATTGCTGATAGTGCGCACAACAAAGCAGGTGTAAACGCAGCATTAAAAACATTAAGCAACTATAATTACAATAAGTTGCATATTGTTTTGGGTATGATGAAGGATAAGGATATAGATGAAGTATTAAAACTATTACCTAAAAATGCCAACTACTATTTTTGTAGCCCCAATTTTTTGCGAGCAATGGATGCACAGCAATTAAAACAGCAAGCAGAAAACTTCAATTTAAATGGTGAAACTTGTACAAGTGTAAGTAAAGCAAAAGAAACTGCTATTGAAAAAGCTTTAGAAGAAGACTTGGTATTAATTACAGGAAGTTGTTTTGTGGTGGGAGAGATAATAAAATAAAAACAAAACAAGTGCAACAATGTTGCAAAAAGCGTTATATATTTGCACCTTAAAAAAATTAAACAAATAGTATGTTCACAAAAAAATTATTAAATTTATTAGCTGCCACAATATTAGTTATTTCATTTGGGTGTGATCCTGGTGATCCAGAACCGCACGATCATGATCATGAAGAAGAACTAATTACTACTTTTACTTATACGCTAACACCAACAGACGATTCGCCTCCTGTAATTTTATATTTTCAAGATTTGGATGGAGACGGCGGTGAAGAACCGAAACAATCTGTTACGGGTAGTTTGAAAACTAATACTACTTATGCTGGTATTGCTAGCTTGTTAAACGAAGATGAAAATCCGGCACATAATGTTAGTGAAGAGGTAAAAGAAGAAGCGGAGGAACATCAATTCTTTTTCAATAGCTCTTTAAGTGATGTTGAGGTGACTTATAATGATGCAGATGAAAATGGCAACCCATTAGGTTTAGAAACTTTGTTAAAAACTGGTGTTGCTGGGGCTGGTACTATTACCATTACCTTGCTTCATGAACCAGAAAAAACAGCAAGTGGCGTAAAAGAAGGCAGTATTGATAACGCTGGCGGTTCAACTGACCTACAAGTAACTTTCAATATTGTTGTTGAATAAATTTGTATTTATAATTTTATGCTTTTTCAATTTATGCGTTGCTTTAGCTCAAAATTGTGACCTAAAGTTAGCTGGTATTGTAAAAGATGCAGGTAATGGTGAAACATTAGAATTTGTAAATATTTATATTAAAGAAAATTCTCGAGGTGTTAGTACAGACGGCTCGGGAATTTTTAAAATTAGCAACCTTTGTGCAGGTCACCTGCATTTGGTAGTTAGTCATATTGGTTGTACTACCCAGTTTGTACATGTAGATTTAGCTAGTGATACCGCTTTGGTGTTGTATATGGATCACTCTAAACACAAAATAAATGACATTATCGTTAAAGGAGAAAGGACAGTTGAAAAAACACTTCAAAGTTTTGAAACTATTAATATAAAAACGATTACTGATAATAATGACCTCAACCTTGGCAGCCTGCTTACCAAAATATCGGGAGTGAGCGCTTTAAAAAGTGGTGGTGGAAATGCAAAGCCAATAATACACGGTTTGTTTGCTAACCGAATTACTATATTAAATAATGAAGTTCCTCAAGCTGGGCAACAATGGGGTTTTGATCATAGCCCAGAAATTGATCCACTTTCTGCCAATAATATACAAGTAATAAAAGGTACTGCTGCATTGGCTTACCCTGGTAGTAAACTTGGTGGCGTTGTGTTACTTAAACCATCTAAAATACCTAATGAACCGCATTTGCACGGAGAAGGAAAATATTTTTATGAAAGTAACGGCTTAGGAAATGGTTTACATTTAAAAATGGAGCAACATCACTCAAAAATTGCGTGGCGGCTTAGCGGAACTTTAAAGAAAAGGTTCGATCAAAAAACTCCGAACTATTTTTTAACTAACACAGGTGCACAAGAAGCAAATTTAGCGTTACAGTTAGAAAAAAATATTACTGAGAAATGGTTTGTAAATTTTTATGGTAGCACTTATAATACCGATATTGCGATATTACTTCCATCGCACGCAAACAACTTTGTCGATTTGCAAAATTCAATTGATCGTGAAGTTCCGTATATAACTGAATTTACAACTACAATCAACCCTCCAAGGCAACAGGTAAACCATCATCTAATAAAATTAAATAGCAAATATTTTTTTACCAATAAAAATCAGTTAGCTATTACCCTAACTGGCCAACTTAATCGCCGTAAAGAATTTGATATTAGAAGAGGCGGAGATAGCCACATACCAATTATAAACTTAAAACAATTTGCTTGGTTAATTGAAGGTAAATATAAACATCAATTTTCAGATGATTTTACTGTTAAAACAGGTGCGCAGCTTAATATTATTGATAACAAAAGTGTAAGAGCAGCTTTAATAATACCCAATTATTTAGCATACGAAAGTGGCTTGTTCGCTTTGCTAAACAAAGGCTTTAATAATACTAAATTAGAGCTTGGCTTACGGTATGATAATGTATTGCAGAATGTGGTAGGCTTAACAATTGCAAGACCAAAACAAGTATTTAAGGAGCAAAACAACTTTAATAATTTTAGCGGATCTTTTGGTTGGAAACAGCAGATTTTGGAAAACTTTAATGCTTCATTTAATATTGGCTACGCTACCCGCAACCCCGCTATAAACGAATTGTATATTTTTGGTAGGGTTCCAGGTATTAGTGGTATTATAGAAGGTACAAACAATTTGGTTTCTGAGCAATCTGTAAAAACTACTTTAGGCTTAAAATCGAATTTTGCCCAATTACTAAACCTCGAAGTTTTGCTCTATTATCAACACTTTGACAACTACATTTATTATGAGCCAAGAGGCTTTCGCCTTACAATTGATGGCGGATCTTTCTTTTATAAACATTTACAAACCGATGCTCAAATTTATGGTTTAGATTTTTCGGCTCAGCTAAAAATATCTGAAAGCTTAAAAGCTAATTTTACGTATAGCTATTTAAAAGGTGATGATTTAAGTAGAAATTTGCCATTAATTTATATGCCGCCAAACAATATTGCTGCAACTATTCAATATGAGTTTTTTCAACCTATCAAAATATTTTCGCAACAATTAGAAAACGTAACACTAAGTATTGATGACAATTATACGTTTGAGCAAACCAATTACCCAAAAGAAATAGATTTTACACCACCACCAGCAGCATACAACTTAGTTAATTTTAAAGCTGCGGCAGATTTGCAGATGAACAAAACACGTTGGCATTTTACTTTAAAAGTAGACAACCTTTTTAATACCAGTTATCGCAATTATCTCAACCTACAACGTTTTTTCGCCGATGAGTTGGGTAGAAACGTTGTGCTTGGTGTAGGATTTAAGTTTTAGCATTTATATAACTCGTCTATTTCTCATAAAACAATTGGTTTAAACCAAATCATCTAAAGCCTCTTCAAGCGTAGCAAACTTAAAAGCATAAGCTTCTGTTAACAATCGCTTAGGGTAAACATAACGTCCATATAAAATTAACTCAGGGTCGGTTTTGAAAAAGTACTTTGCTCCAAAACGGATAATAAATTCTGGGGCAAATAAACCAAAAGGCATTTTCATTTTTGTGCGCAATTTTTTCATAAATACCTCATTAGAAACTGGCTTTGGCGCACTTGCAATATAGAAGCCATTATAACTTTCATTAATAATGGCTTGATGAATAATTTCGTTCATATCAAACTCGTGCAACCAACTCATACCTTGTTGCCCATTTCCAGCAGTTCCGCCAAGCCCTAATTTTACAATGCGCTTTAAGGCTTTTAATGCGCCACCATTTTTACCAACAACAAAACTGGTTCTCAATCTAACGCCTCTTATATTGTTAGGTAATACTTTTAGAAATGTTTCTTCCCAAGCTTTACCAACAAATGGTGCTAAGCCATAACCGGTAGTACTTTCTTCGGTGCAAACTGTTTTGGGTGGGTCGCCGTAAATATGCGCAGTTGACATTTGCACCCAAACTTTAGGCGGCATAGTTGCCGTTTTTAATGCTTCGCCAATTGCTAAGGTAGTGTTAATTCTGGATCGTAAAATTAAATCACAGTTAGCTGGTGTTTTAATACAATCTACAGATTTACCTGCCAAGTTTACAATTGCGGCAGCACCTTCTAAAAAATCTTTCCAATCGCCAACCGTTTCAGCATCCCATTGTTTAAATGTAAAAGGTATTTTGTGTTTTGGTTTTGAACGAGCAATTAATATTGGTTTAAAGCCTTTTGTTTGCAAATGTTGAGCAAGGCTTAAACCAATAAAACCTGTCCCTCCAAATATTATGACATCTTTCATTTATTATAACATAGAAACTATTTAAAGAACATTTTTAGTATCAATAGCGTTCCTAAAAATTGGTTTTTATTTTAGGTTTTCTACCTTAATTTCTGCATTACCTAAAATTAAAATTTAGTTGCACAATATTTTTTGTTCATTTAAAAATAATAACCTTCTTTAAAAATAATAAATAAATTACCACTTACACTATTGCCATCTACCACTTACTCATTATGCTTGAACCAGATGCTCACTTCTTCTACTTTCATCTTCTATTAAATATTTGTTCAACAAAAAAATAAAAATATGAAAACGACTAATTACAATGTATTACTACTTGTTATGGTAATATTTATAGGTGGCATTAGCAATGCGCAACCTTGCGAAAACAAAAATCCATCAACCAAAACCTTTAGCGTAATTATCGATTCGCCGGATGAGCCTTTAGTAATTGATTTTAATGACAGAGGTTTTAGCGGTATTGAAGACAGCAATGGCGGTGAGTTTTTAATTACCGGCGATACCTATGGCTACGTAACACAAGATGTTTTAGTCAATAAATTGGACGGTACGGGAACTGTTATAGATAGCCGAGTTTGCGGAACTAATTTTGAAAACGAAGCAGCTTTATGGATGAACGAAATTTCACCCAATCCACAAACACCTTCTGGTGGTTACATTTATACCGGTTATACTGGTACTGCGCCTAATCGAGATCTTTTGTTAAAAGCAACTGACAAAACAACTGGTTTATTAGGCTATGCCCAACTGTTTGGCAATAATAACCAAGCTGATGAAATTGGAAGATGCGTGATTCAGGATAGTTTTGGTGATTATGTTGCGGTTGGAGTTAGACGACAAGGCAGCGGCGCCACCAAAACTATTTTTGCTGCGGGTGTATCACAAAATTTTTCCACTGTAAAATGGGTAATGGAATATTTTATTCAAGGAGCAGATGAGGCTTTTTCGGTAACCGAAATTTCAGGCTTAAGCGACCCTAATGGTATGCCTGTTTATGGAATAACCGGGAAAAGCGATAAACAGGTTTTCTTACTTTTAGTTAATGCTTCAAACGGGTTGCCTCATGGTGGTTTAGATGCATTTTTGTATGATTTAGACAATAACCCAAGCACTCAGGAAACTGCTTATTCTATTATGGTTGACCCCGCAGGTGATATTTTATTGGCAGGTGGTGCACAATTGCCTTTGCCAAATCCGGCACCTCCTGTTAGCCCCGAAGAACAAATTTTTGTATTGAAAACTTCACTAAACACTAACTTCTTACCTTCTTGGATTAACTATTACAACATCCTAAACAGCAAAAAAGAATTTGCTCGTCATATTACAATGGGAAAGGATCAAAATTATATACTTACTGGCATTCAAAAAGTTTCAAACGCACTTATCGCCAATCCACCTGGCGGAGGTGAATTACCCAAAAGTGGACAATCCTATTTACTTTCATTGGATATAAACGGCAGTGTAAACTGGTGTAATGAATATTTTGATTTGGGCTACGACGGATCGGGCGGCTACCGGGTTGAACCTGTTTCTACCGGCGGATATTTTATGAGCGGTGAAATTTGGGACTACGTAAATGGTCTAAATAGAAATTATCATAACCAATTTGCCGTTTGTACTGACAACGGAGGTTTACTGTATGATTGTGAATGCTGCGCGCCATTAGAAGTAGAAATTATTGATCATCACACCCAATATTTGCAAAAACCAGTGGATTACATCACCCAACCAAAACCTGATATTTGGTGGGATTATGGAAGTGATTCTGTTGATGTAGTTGCTACATATTGTGACAGGTATTGTCCATCTGACACATTAGATTTTAAATGCGGAGAAGCAGTTATTACATGCTATTCCGGATCAGATCCTTCCGGTCATGTAATGGGTATTAAAAACGTTCGAGACAAAAGTGGAGCTCCGCTTGGTGCTAACTGGTTGCCCCCTGTTTACATGCACCCGGATTGGGTTGTTGAAAGAATGGGTGAAGTGTTCGGAGTTGCCATTGATAATAGCAATAATATTTATTTAACTGCCACAAGTGTATATCTTTCTACTTCAATAGGTTCTGCAGGCAATGGCGGTATTTACAGAGCCGATGGCAATACTGGCAACATAAGTGATTTTGCTTCTTTACCTAATTCACCAGGAGTTGGGTTAGGCAATATTTGTTATGATAAACGAAACGATCAGTTTTTTGTTACTAATTTTGAAGATGGTAAAATTTACAGGTTGTCTTCAAGCGGGGTTATACAAAGTTCCTTTGATCCTTTTTCCCCTGATAATGGAATAAATGGTTGCGCACCAATTGGAGAGATATTATGGGGAGTGGGCATATATAAAAACACCGTTTATTTTGGCAGGTGGAATAATGATTTGTTTAATTCTGGAGTAGGACAAAATGAGATATATGCAATAAATTTAGATTGTAATGGTGAATTTGATTTTGCAGATGGAGCAAATTTGGAAATTAAGATGCCTGTCTATCCAGGAAACAGTACCTCTTCGCCTGTATCAGATATAGCTTTTGCTGAAGATGGAAGAATGTTGCTTGCAGAACGAACACAAATATATTGCTCTAACAACAATGGGGCTCATAATGCTCGAGTATTAGAATACTCTTTTTCGGGAAGCACCTGGAATTTTGACCAAGAGTTTTTTATTGGTAATTATAGTTTTCATCGGAATTCAGCCGGTGGAGTTGATTATGGGTATGATGACTTTTTGCTTAACGCTCCTCCCCCATTACCTAAATGTGATGCCTACGTTTGGGCTACCGGTGATGCTTTAGTACTAAGCGGTGGTGTTGGTATTTATGGTGTCGCTGGAATTCCGTCTTCCGGCAATAGCCCGGCACCTTCTCCTAATGCACCATTAAACAGTATATATATTGACGCTGATGGTGATACATCTGATGGTGGAGCCGATAAAACACAAATTGGAGACGTTGAAATATTTAAATGTGGCGATTGCTGTGAATTAAGCTGCGATTCACTTGATGTATCTTTAACCAGTACATTGTTACAAGGAGATTCGTGCTGCTACCAAATAGATATTGTTAATAATTATTGCAATGACATCATCAGCTTTGAAGCAGAAGTTTTAACGACCGGTTGGCAATTCAACACAGCAAGTTTGAACATAAATGCCGGTTGGAATGGTACACCATTTCCTAATAAAATTAAGGTAGATTATAATGATGGCATTTACCCTTGTGGAGCTACTAATAATTTAATGACCTTTTGTTTAATAAATAATGTACAGAATCCACCCCCACCATCTACACAAACTATTAAATTTACCTGGTATGAATTAGATGGTTGCGACACGTTAGCAGTATGTGAAACAATAAAAGAGACCTTTTGTGAGCCTAAAGACCCACCTCCTCCGCCCTGTGTTGAGTTGGTTGATATTGATATTAGTTGTGATACAATTCCCGGAGTTTATAAAATGACTTTCTTCGTGTCTAATTTTAATCCAATCCACACGGCAACCAATTTGCTGCTACATTCACCAACTTCACCCATAATGTATTTTAGAGATTCACCTGCTGGAACCAATTTTACTGGTTTAACAATACCTGTTAATGTGCCGCCAATAACCTCTAATGGACCATATACTGTCTATTTATATTCTGCAACACCTATCACATCCACAACCAATGTTTATTTTAAAATTGGGCTAATAAACAGTCAATTTTGCTGTCATCCGCCGGAGCCGGTTTGCGTACAATTAGAACCTTGCGCTTGTATAGAAACACACATTGATGAGTTTATATGTGTGCCAGATAGCAATAAATACCGGTTAACCTTTACCATTACCAATAGATCAACTATTGCACCTGATGCAACAGGATTATTTATTGATGTAAAAAATGCACCATACTTTGTACCAACCAATTTTTTCGATTGGACAACGAATCCGCTGTCATTAAATAGTTCCAGAACAATTACAACCTGTGTTGAACCTTTTCCAATAACTGATCCTCATTTGATATTGGAATATACCATTCATCATAGTTTAATATTTCCATATGATACATGTTGCACTTCTGCAATTTTAGATACTATACCTATACCAAATTGCAACCCTTGTCCACCAATTATCGTTAAAAACGATGTACCCATTTTAGATGGAATATACCATGCTGCCCAAACAGTAGAGTCTGCCGGAGCAGTTCCATCTACGGGTAACGTGCATTTCAAAGCCGGACAAAACATTAGGCTAAACACAGGCTTTAGCGTAGCAACGGGAGCAACTTTCAGTGCCAACATTGAACCGTGTTGTTGTTCAGATGATCCGCTAAACGACCTATCTTGGCTACAACCATTTATAGGTGATGCAAACTATTCAATTTCAAGAGGAGTTTACCAAAATCAATGTGTGTTTATAGTAACAGATTTTTGTGTTGTCAGCGATGGCGTTACCGCTTATTATAATTGTGAAGGCAATAAAATTTGTGAATCTTACCAGATAGGAACTACTTGTCCAGCTGGTTTTACCGTTCAAAATATTACGGTATTACAAGGCTGTTAATTATATAAATTACACTTTACATTACAGTAAAGCAGTATTGAAAGGCTGCCGGTTTTATAACTGGTGGCTTTTCTTTTATGCAAATAATCTAAAAATTACACCAATATTTTACCGTTTAACGTACTACTTCTACCGTTTAATAATTGTGGTTGGTTACCTAAACCATATCTTTTACTTTCATAATCCATTAAACATTTACTAACATCTAAACAAAAAATTAAGAAACTAAAATTTTACTTGTTTGTTTTACTCAACACTTTAAATAACTTAAAAATGAAAAATTTAATACTGCTTTTATTTATTTTTTTATTAATAACTAATTTCTCATTTTCACAAAAAGAAAACAACAATTGGTTCTTTGGTCAAAATTGTGGATTAACATTTACTCCAACAACTGTTATCTCAGGAAGTTTAAACACTTTTGAAGGTTGTGCATCCATCTCAGATAAAAACGGGAATTTACTTTTTTATACGGATGGAATTACGGTATATGATAGAAGCCACAGTCAAATGGCAAATGGTAATGGGTTACTTGGAAATTCATCCTCAACCTCATCGGCTATTATTGTTCCTAAACCTTGTTCTGAAACCGAATATTATATTTTTGCTGTTGATTTTCTAAATGGATCGAATGGAGTTACCTACAGTCTTGTAGATATGGATGACAATAGTGATTGTTTTGTATCTGCAAATGAAACTGGTGAAGTGGTGTCAGCAGTAAAGAATATTAGTCTTTCTGGACCAACGGGTGAAAGAATTTGTGCATTAAAAAAGGCTAATGGCTTAGACTATTGGGTAATTGCTACTGAAATGAATACCAATAATTTTTATGTTTATGAGGTAATTGAACTTGGGGTCAATCAAAAAAATATTCAAACCTCAGGTTCGAACCTTTCCCACGGTTTTTACATGAAGGCAAGTCCTGATGGCACTAAATTAGGTTTATGTGATGGTGTAAGTCAATCAGTATTTTTGTACGACTTTAATAATGCTACTGCCCAAATTAATAATCAAGTATTAGTTGCAACAACTCCGATAAGACTTTATGGTTTAGAGTTTTCACCAAATAGCCAAAAGTTATACTATTCTGATTTAGCCAATGGAAATGGTACAGGAACAGGTATAATTTATGGAGTTAATATTTCGCCAACTATTGGAATCCCAAATCAAATAGGAACTATACCAAATCAAGGCGGTAGATTCGCTTGTGGTGCCTTACAACTTACACCTGAAAATCCTCAACGAATTCTAATTGCTAAGGACGGTCAAAACTCTCTTGCTTCAATAGACAACCCTGATGGATCAGCAAGTTTTAACCTTAATGCTATAACGCTCAACAGCACCTGCTATTTAGGTTTACCAACTTTTGTTTCAGGTTGTGTAGATAGATGCAAACCTTTAGACATGGTCAATTATCGCCAGGCAGTTCCTGATTTGTTTTCAAATACAGTTAAATCAGAAATTGTAACTGACCGTTTTATTGGAGTAG
>Ga0209185_1001776_pt1 | contig 17302 bp, 10 predicted proteins | sample SidtaG_2_FD_187425 | JGI IMG/M metagenome (GOLD analysis project Ga0209185, IMG submission 187425) | Marine algal microbial communities from Sidmouth, United Kingdom - Sidmouth_Asex2 metaG (SPAdes) (version 2) | ecosystem: Host-associated > Algae > Red algae > Unclassified | place: Sidmouth... | reverse complement strand
CGAACGTAAGCGAGTCTATGAGGATGCCCGGCAACGAAATCCGTCACGATGGAGTGGCAAGACACGCAACTGGACGCGTCCCGAAGTGGTGTGGCTGAACCCCGAGCGGGAGTCAGCCGAGACGAAGGAAACTATCAGAAAAGCAGCTTAGCTTTACCGGTCAACTATCTTGACAAACACCGCAGCGTCGTTACCGGTGTAGCTGTGTTTGCGCACGCCATCCACGTACCAGTCGATGCGACCGGGCCGCCAGCGGGCACCGAAAGTGAGGAAGCTTTTGGCGTAGCCGCTGTTCACGGAAGGTTAGGAAATATCCGGAGCACCCGTACTTGCGCTTTACACACGATTTTTCTCGATCCTGAACGTTGTCGGCTACCGGGCGTGTTGCAAATTGACACACTTCGCACAATTCTGTCTGCTGAAGCGCCACGAGCTGTGATGAGGGGCCTCGGGCATTGAAAGATGTGCTTGTTCACGGCATGCTGCCGAACAGGGCGGGCGTGCCGACCGACTGGTTGTAAAGATGGAATTTTTCGATGTAGAGTTGAGCGCCATGAATTGCAGGCCTTGCAGTTTGAGGATTTACATGGCCCGGTCAGAAGGATATCGGCAACTCTGATAGTCTGTTTGTGAGAGTCCGATACTCGATGCGGCCGTACTACCGCCCCGAATTTCCTACTGGTAGCTGGTATCGCGAAAAATTGTCGCGAAGCGGGCCGTCGAGGCGCTACCTGCAAGACTGGTTGTGGTGATCAAGATGGCAGAGATATATAACGACGGAAGTTACCTTGAAAACAATCCTTCATGGCACGAAGAGGACTCGCCGTGGAAAGCGAACCAGATACAGAAGATCATCCGAAAAAATTCTTTGAAACCAAAAACCATATGCGAAATAGGATGTGGGGCGGGAGAGATCTTGAATCGATTGTCTGCGCAATCGGACAAGAGCATAAAATATTTCGGCTATGAGGTGTCCTCCCAGGCTTTCGAGTTGTGCAAGAAGAAGTCCAGTCCTAACCTGGTGTTCAAACATGCAGATCTCCTCGAGATTGAAGGCGCGCACTTCGATATTCTTATGGCCATAGATGTGATCGAGCATGTGGAAGACTGTTTCGGTTTTTTAAGATCTCTGAGACCCAAGGCCGAATGCCATATATTTCACATCCCGCTTGACTTGTCCGTGCAGACGGTTCTGCGTGGGTCTCCGATAATGAAGAACAGAAAATCAGTCGGTCATATCCACTATTTCACGCAGGAAACGGCGCTGGAAACCTTGAAAGATACTGGCTACGAGATAGTCGACTGGTTTTATACCTGTGGTGGCGTCGAGTTGCGCAATCAGGGCTGGAAAGTCGCCTTGATGAGAATACCCAGAAAGCTTGCGTTTCTGCTCAATGAGAAAATGGCGTCGAGACTGCTGGGCGGATTTTCTCTAATGGTTCTGACCAGGCAGAGTCAAGCGTAGCGCAGCTCTCTGCATCTCTCCATGGGTACAGGCGTCGAGGTCCTGCGCAATCGAACCTCAATCGTGATGACTACTTCCGCTTGAGGGGAGCTGCTTGACGGCGCCAGAGCACCGAGCCCATGGCCAGAAGCACCTCGGCGAGCGTCCAGGAAAGGCTCAGGGATACGAACAAATTCGTCAGTTCCAGCCATATCAATGTCGACGCCGTGACGACGACGACAACAAGGCGCAGGCCAAGTAGTGCGGTTAGTACGTGTGGCGCGCCGCTGGCGAATATCGCTGGCGCCATAATTCTTGACACGACGATGAAGGGAAGCGAGGCGGCGAGCACGGCGGAAGCGAAGGCCGCGTCGGCAAATGCGGATCCGAAGACGATCGGCACGAGAAACCACGCTCCGGCGACGAGTATGCATGTCGGCAGTAGAGAAAGACGGAGCGCGCGGTTACTGAGGTCGCTGGATTGCGATACGGTTGTATCCGCGGGTGCCGCCGTCCAACGGCTGAAAAGCATCGGTGCCACCATGGCGAGCGGACTTGCCACAGCCTGGAATACAGCCGCGGCTATACTCCATACCCCGACGTCCTCGATACTTCCGCCACTGCGTCGGATCAACCAGATGCTTATCATGGGTACAAGTGCTACCGAGGCATTTTGAGCGAAAGCATGCATGCCGAAACCAAAGAGCACCTTCAACCTGACTCCCTGGGCGTTGCGGCGCCGCGTCGATTTCATGACACCGAAGCTGTGCAGCATGAACGCCACCACCACCAGCGCCAAGCAGAAGGACGCTAGCATTGCCGCGTCGAAACGAGGTACATGACCTGCGAAGGTCCACAGCAACACAATCAGAAAGAGTACGAAGGGCTGCAACGCGATGCTCCCCGAGAACATCACACCATCAGTGTATGCAAGCAGAATACTTCGCAGCATCGTCACCAGTATTGCAACGCATCCTGCAAGCGTGACGAAAACGAGCGAGAGCGAATCGCCGAAAGGTAAACCTGAAATCTCTCGGAGAAGCAGACTGCAGATAGCGAGTGGGACGACGAGGACGAGGGTGAACTTTGTGCTCAGAACGGCGAGTTCGGTTCCGTCTGCTCCGAGGCGGTTGATTGCGTAGGTCAGGCTCTGTGGCAGTCCAAGGGCACCGAACGCGATGACCAGATCGATCCAGACTTTGAGCTCGGCGAACTGTCCCTGGGCAGAGGCGCCGTGCAAACGGGAAACGAGCAGGACGACCGCGAAATACGAGATCGGGCCACAAAGCTGAATTGCGATGGCAACGGTCGCTTCAGCGCTTGTGACTGCCTTTCCCGATCTATTGTTTTCTCTGTCGGGTGGTGGATCTGGCGTGATCTCAGTGGTGCTCAAGTGGCGTATCGGTCATCCGAGCTGTGAGCGAACCCGCAATTTGTTCGATATCGTATTCACGCTCCACGATGGCAATCGCTTCGCGTGCGGCACGTTCATGACGAGCGGGGGAATCGATCAGCGCAGTGATTGCGCTAGTGAGTGCCGCTGGATCGCCCGGCGGTACCAGCAGGCCAGAGGCCTCCGGGATAAGTTCAGCGATTGAGCCTGTTCGAGTCGCGACTGCGGGCACACCACAACTCATCGCCTCGATCAGGCTGACTGGAACACCTTCTTCGAGCCCGGTGGAATCGACTATGCTCGTCAATACGGATATATGAAACCGTCCTTCGCGCAACCATTCAATCAGCGTGGCGTGCGGAACATGACCCAGGAATTCGACTGCTCCGCCGAGTTTCTCGGCTTGAGAAGCGATTGCGTTTCGGAGATGACCTTCGCCGGCAAGCGTCAGGTGCACATCCCTTCCGGCCGCACGCATTTCGACGAGTGCGTCAATCAAATGACGGTGCCCTTTGAACTCGACGAATGCAGCGGCGCAGAGTATTCGAAAGGTACCCTTGCCGTCCCACGGCGCCGCGGGTGCGATGCGTGGTAACTGGACCCCGACGCGGAGCAGCGGCGACTTGTGGGGCGGCGCTCCGAGCGCAATGCCCTCTTTGCGCCTCTTTTCAGAGATGAAACGGGAGAAACGCGCGCTGTGCGCCTTGAGCGCCAACAGGTTATCTTCCGGAACGTCCCAGCTGTGCAACGTCATGCTCCACGGTGTTCCTGTCAGCTCGTGCACGACGAAGGCCAGTGTCGAGGACGTGCCTCCCCAGTGCGCGTGGACATGGTCGATGTCAAGTTGACGCGCGAGCCTGGCTACCCGGATGGATTTCGGGAGTACCGCGAGATTCTTCATCCCCTTGCGTGGACCGCTGCCAAACAGCGCGAATAGTATTCGAACAAGACTACGTGGACGAGTGACACAGACGGTCAGAAAGGATAGCGCACCGCGAGGGTCGGTGAGCGGCCAGGCGATCAGCGTGGCGAGGCCCTGGAGTTTGATCGGCAGTTCGAGCGGTGGCTCGAACAGCCGAGTCGGCAGGATATAAAGGTCATGTCCGGCGCGGGCAAGTGATTCGATCTCCGGGATGAGAAATGACTCAGCTCTCGGCCAGGGGAATGCGTTTGTCACATACAGCAGTCGCAGGCCGTCACAGGAGACCATGGGAGACGGCGCGTTCACCGCTTACTTCGAGCGTGTTGCCTCGCAGCGTCGGCGCATGTTCCCGGAGGCCGAAGCCGATCTCTGGCCAGCGCCAGATCGCATACGCATTGCGCGCAGGCGAACGGTTGCGTAACACGTTGTTCTCGACTACGAAGCTCGAATCGACACCGTTCAGCGGCGCAGGTGTGGTGTAATTTCCGAACTGTATAACGCCTTCGCGAAAGTAGCCGTCGAAGTTGTTGTCGGCAACCACAATGACTGACCGGGTACCTTGTACGCGCACATCGTTGACGATCATTGCCCACAAACCATCTCCGTGTACGGTATTGTTTCGGACGCTGCCATTGTGGGCGCCATGAGGCCCGTTGCGGACTGCGATGAAGGAGCCGCTTCCCGGAGCGAGTATCGCCTCGTTGTGCTCGATCGCCCACCCCCTTGGCGCCATCTGACGACTTGCCCCGCCGGCAAGATAGATGACGTGATGGAACTTCGAGGAGCCATTGTCGCGGAAGCGATTTCCGATGATCCTCAGATCTATGACGTCCTGTTCCGCAAGGATGGTTCCGGCGCCACCCCCGTCCCAGTTCTCGAACGCCAGCCCCCAGATTTCCAGATCGCGCACACGACCCAGAAGCCCGAACGCCAGACCATCGTCGCGTTTGATCGGATTGTCGGAGCCGCGTAGCACCGCGCCGCGGAACCTTTCCGCGCGAATCGTCACTTTGGGTGGCAGAGCTCCAGCTAACGTGGTGCTCCAGTAGACGCTGCGATCGAAATGATAGTCGCCATCGACAAAGATGATTTCTGTGTCCTTTGGCACTCGCTTGATGTTCGCCTGAAGGGTAGCCCAAGGCGACTCGTGCGACAGGCCGTTCGCCTGATCGTTCCCATCGGGTGCAATATAGCGTCGGTTCTTGCGCACCGTCCAGCCGGGCACTCTCATCTTCATCGTTGACGGATCCGAAGACGATGATGGCAAGCACTGGGCGTGCGCCGAAGGCGCGAGGATCGAGGATAGCGAAAGCGTTGCGAACACGGCCAGAGCCGTGGCAATGCGGGTACACCGAAGCCCTTGTCTGAAGGACATGGCAGCCTGAATAGCGCCGAGTACAGTTTTCCGAGAGAAGACAGCAGAGCAATACACGTACCGGGACCGATCGGTCATGACGCTGGCCAATCGGCTTCCCACTCGTGGCAGATCCTTGCGACGAAACATCAGATACATCATTGTCCATACGCTCTTTGCAACCGGGAGAGTCGAGCCTACGCAGAAAGTGTGCCCGCAGAACAGGACACTCGGCGGCCAAGCAGGTTCACCGCGCTCGGCGTCGGTTCTGCATTGACCCAAGCTGCAGCGGGCACTGAGCGGCTCAAAGATGGTACGCCTTCAGCCGCGAACATCGCCTACCTCATGGACTCTTGCCCAAGCGGCCAGTATGCCCAGGCGAAACAGGATCGTGTGGAGGTGCCGCCGTCTTGTTCCACCCGCCCGTTGCCAGACGGACAGTGATTTTTCCGTGTCGCCAAGCGAACGTAGAAGAGGCGAGGCTCGGATCTCCTCCAGCAGACTTGCACCGAGCGCACCTTCCAGCCAGCTCGACATCGGCGCGAAGAAATTGTACTTGTCGCGTCGCTCCAGTACCGGGTCCGGAACGCTCCCGCGCAATGCAGCGCGCAGAACGGCCTTGGTGCGACCTTCACGAAGCATGTGAGCGGGTGGCAGCTCCATCGCGAACTCCACGAGCCGATGATCGAGAAACGGAACCCTGCTCTCGACCGACCAGGCCATCGAATTACGGTCCTCATAGCGCAGCAGCGGCGGGACGGAATTATTGAGCAAATCGATGCGTCTGGTCGATTGCAGGTCGCCTCCTCTCAGCGAAGGAAGCTGATCGTGGTAAAGCGCACTGTCGAATGGCGAAAGAAAATCGCACTGAGCCGAGTGACCAGGGACCAGATGCGCCGGCAGATATCGAGCCGCCTCACGCCATCGAAGGAAGCCGCGATCGCCGTTCTTGAGGAAGTCCACTGCGACCCGCCAACCTTCCTTCGCACGCCGCTCGCTTATCAACCGCTGCAACTGGATCGGAAAGTATTTCTTGTAGCCGCAGAAAAGTTCATCAGCACCCTGACCATCGAGCATGACCGTCACACTGCTTTCTTTTGCCAATCGCATCAAGCACCACTGCGCGTAAATGCTTGTGCTGCCGAACGGCTCTTCCTGATGCCATAGCAGACGATCCATATCAAGTAGAAATCCCTGCAGATCAGGCACAGCCACGTGTTCGATTGCGCCCACGTGACGTGCGACGCGCGTTGCCCAGTCTCGTTCATCGAGCGCTTGTTCCTCATTGCCTACCGTGAAGGTCGATAGTTTTTCAGCGACGAGGCGACTCGCGATACACGTGATTGCGGATGAGTCCACGCCCCCTGACAAGCATGTACCGACGGCTACGTCACTGCGCATCTGTAAAGTGATAGCCGAATTCAATAGCTCAGACAGCCGGGCCACATTTGCGTCGAAACTACCGGCGCCTTCGAGTGAGGGGTACGGCAGAGTCCAATAGGAAACTGGTAGCGGTTCCAGTGACTTGCCAACTTCAAGTTCGGCCAGATGTCCCGCCGGGAGGGAGAATACGCCGTGAAAGAATGTACCTTCGCCATGGTTGACAATTCCCACACGCAAGAAGGTATCTATCGCTGCGGCATCAGCTGAAGGAGCGCACTCTCTTGCCGCAACGATCGCCTTGATCTCACTAGCTACAAAGAGCGTGTCGTCCTCGATTGCGTAATGAAGCGGCTTTACACCGAGCCGATCTCTCGAAATCAATAATGTCTGCCGCCAGCTATCCCAGATCGCCATGGCCCATATGCCATTGAAGCGCTCGAAGCAGCTGCGACCCCACTGAGCGTAGGCTTCCAGCGCAACCTCTGTATCGCTTTCGGTTCGAAACTCGATTCCCTCGGCTAGCAGCTCCTCACGTAGCTCTCGATAGTTGTAAATTTCTCCGTTGTATGTGATCCAGTAGCGGCTCTGCGCACACGTCATCGGTTGAGCAGAGCGTTTGTCGAGATCGATTATTGAAAGTCGACGGTGACCGAGAGCAATATGTCCGGTCGGGTTCGATCCACTTTCGCTGGAGTCGACGAATTGCATGGCGCCATCTACTTCGAGTGCTTGACCATCGCCATCGGGGCCACGGTGCCTCTGGATGGCAGTCATGCGAAAAATCGTCTCGAGTGAGCGCTTGCGCGAAGAAAGTATGGCAGCGATTCCGCAGATGACAGCAGCCTCGTTCAGGTGAAGGGAGGGTGGTGACTGAAGGCAGCGACCGACCCGGTTCAGGTGTGTGGCGTTATCCAGATTATCGACGACAAGTGCAAGGTCATATCCATACGCTCGGCAAACGATCGTTCAAGAAGTATATAATCGATTGCCCCTACGATTGCCCCTGCGCGGGCACCGACGAGTTCCGAGCCAGCTACTTCAGCACAAACCGCCAGTTGTCGAGCTCATGCGCATTCCTGTCATGTAGTACAAGATCAAGGCGCAACTTCATTATGGGTCTATCATCACCTCGGCAGCGCTGGTTGGGCGGACATCGTAACGATAGAGGGTTGGTCGGTACGGTTGTTTTCAGGTTGTGGTATTGACGGGTCTGAAGTCTCGGAATCGGACGCTATCTCAGGGTCGGGCAGATTGTCCGGCGCAAGCAGTATGTCCACGGGCAAGTGCAGGCTCGAACGTGTTCGGCGAGCCACATTGGTTTCGTGCCCGACGGGTTCGGAAAGAATCCGTACCTCCGTAGTCGGTAGAGTACTGTCCGCGTCAATGCTTTCAATCCTTCTCGTTGTTCTGCGCGGATGCTTTCTCGATTGGAGCGTGGCATCCGGGAGTGGAATATTTCCATGAGTTGCCGCTACATTCGGATCACGTGAGCGTCGCGCGCCAGCCTGCCGGCGTACAGAGTAGTGAGCAATTTCCGAAACTATCAGCAATACAAGCCACGGTCCAGGATTGTTTGTTGGCGCCTTGGCTGAGCCTACGATGAAGAGAAAGAACAAGGTTTGCCGGAGCCCAAGGTAGCGGTGCAGACTGACAAACAAGAGCAAGACGGCTACGGCACCGATGACTCCGCCACGCATGAGCATGTTCGGCAAGAACCCAAGATCATCAAAATGGCAGTTATAGCAGATCTCTTCACCGTGTCCAAAACCAATCAGCTTCTGCATCAGAGGCAGCTGGGTGTAGGCGTACTTTGCGTCGAGGCGCCAGTCGTCACTATAACCTTCTCCGAGCAATCGAGAAGTGAGATATTCGTCGACGCGGAGTATATATAAAGCCGGTATCGCTATGCAGGTGGCCAATAGTATTGCGCCCACAGTGCGCGCACGGAGAATTTTCTTGTTATCGGATATATGCCAGATAATAAATACGGCAAAATAGATAGCGCCTGCTGTGGAATAGGTTGCAATAATAGTTACGATCGATGTCAGTTCAATCCAGCTGAATCGGCCCTTTGCGAGGCGCGAAAGTGCCACCAGCATTGCCATCCAGGTCGAATACGTCCCAGGCTCGATATGAAAGCCGCCGTATCGGGTAAAGCCGAAGTGCTCGTGTCCGACGCGAGTAATAGAGCCCGGAAACAGCACTGAGTGCAAATCAAGAAAGCCGCCGCCTACTATCCCCCACGACAATTGCAACGCGAACCCCAGGCAGTTGACCAGGAGCAGGGCATCGATAGCACAAATCGCCTCGCGCAAGCGGATGGCGAAAAATCGCGCAAGCAGAGCACAGGCGATGAGAGTGAACCACTCGACGCCGAGCTGCATGAAATCAATTGGCACTATGAAAGTCATGTGGACAAACATACAGGCCAGAAAAATTGTCGCCGGACGCAATCCGACCGGCAATGGACGTTTGATCTGACTGAGCAGTAACAACACGCAGAGAAGTATCATCAGGCGTGGCCCGAGGACTGCCAGGTATGTACCGCGATTCTCGAATGGCGTAAAGATCAGAAAGAGTGTGATGAAAAGCACCAGGATACGGAATACTGAAAGATCCTGTAGGTAGGCTTTAAGGTCTTTTAGATAGGCGTGCATCAGCTAGAGCCGGCCTTCCAGGATGCCAATGCGATGCTGGTAGTCGAGAGAGAGATTGGACAGCTCACACGTTTACCGGTGTCTCGAGATGGTTTCTCAAGGTAGTCGGCGTAGTGCCTCGAAGCCCGACAGTAGTGCCGCTTCGGGCGATTTTGTCGATTTTCCAGTCGTAGGATCTACTGTTTCAGGACTTGTTGTCTCGAGATGGGTGATGCATGGCTCATCGGGTGAAGAATGCTTTTCGAGTGGAAGTAAAAGTGGCAGATAGAGATTTGCGAGCTCTCGGTAGTCGTGGTTTGCCAGTACCCATTCCCGACCGCGATTGCCGATTCGGGCCAACTCGTCCGAACCCAGTTCGAGCCAGGTTGTAATGCTTTTAGCCAGTTTGTCGGGACTGTAGTCTGAGACGTTCCAACCAGCTCCAGCCTCGATGACAGGGTCGTTCGACGCGGAGTAGGCAGCGATGATAGGTCGAGCAACAAGCATGTAATCGTAGATCTTGTTTACGCTGATGCCATAACGGTATATGTCTGATTCGGCGATTGCCACGAAGCATCCATCCGCTTTAGCAGTCAATGCGTGGGCCGTAGCTTTGCTTACGTAGTCGTGAAACAGGACAGGTAGACCTTTCGCATCCTGGACAAGTGATTCGCGCTCGGATCCTCGTCCGATGATGCCTACGGAAAGTCGTGCAAGCGCGCTTGAAGGCATGCATTGCATGGCCCTCAGCAATAGAGCCATGTTGTTTGGTTTACCAAGCTGGCCAGTGTAGAGCAGTACTCGCCGGCCTTTACGTCGCGGTATCTCGACAAGCTGCTCTAGGGCGTCTTTGTATTCCTGTGTCTGAAGCACTGCTTCCTTCTCGTTGGAAGGAGATTCAAAGACGCCGTTTGGTATATGGCGCCACTTCATTGAACGCATCCCCTGGTCGACCATGTAGTCGCGTGTGTCCGGCAGGAGAGACACCACGTACTTTGCTCTGCGATAAGCAGCTTGCTCTATGGATTTCAGCCAATGAAGAAACGGAAGTTTCGCGGGGCTGTGGAAGAGTTGTTCGACAGAAAGCGGCCAGAGATCACGTACCTCCAGAATGAAGCGTATGCGGCGCTTGCGACATATTCGCCCTATGATATCAGCGCCAAAGAGGTGCGGGGAACTGTAAACAATGGTCACTGGACTCTTTACATCTGCCTGGCGTAGGTAGCGGCGAAAAGCCGTGCCGAAAGTGACCATGTTGAGCAGTCGTCGTGGGCCGCTGCCTTCGTATGCCGGGACTCCCAGAAAAACGAAGGTTACGCCGTCGATAATTTCCTTCGAGCCAGGAGCTCTCGCTTCGCGTTCGAGCTGGTGATGGTGGTTGGATGTCACTATGTGAAGATCGATCCCGTGGTCTGCTAGCAGCCTTGCCAGGATGTAGCCGCGATGGAATCGACCGACGCCCGGCCCCCCTGCATAGGGATGGACGTACCACATCGGTACAGCATTGTTTATTGAATCGGAATTCATCGTCCTTAACCCGTTTGCGTCTGGTACGATATTTAGAGAATATCCTTGAACATTGACGGATAAAGCTTGCCCAGAGGAGAAATACTGCCTTCGTCTCAAGGAGTTACTGATATGCCAGTCTGCTGGTGGATCCTGTCAGCGCACCAATCGGTGGCCGAAGACTGACGCCAGGCGTGCCGCACATATAACTAGTAATCGCGTTTCAATCCGCGAACAATAGCGATTGGCACAATGGGCAAGCCTGAGCACATCTGTTATATGAGAGAAACCAAACCCCTACCTCGCTTGACCACTCTTGAAAAGTACCACTTCAGTTGTCTGTAGAAGAATCAGAAAATCCAGGAAGAGAGAGCGATTCTTGATGTAGTAGAGATCAAACTCCTGCTTCCTCATCGAGTCGGAAAGCGATCGCCCATACGGGTAATTGATTTGCGCCCAGCCGGTAATGCCAGGCAGGACGGTGTGGCGCTTCTCGTAATGTGGAACTTCGATCGACAGTTTTTCAACGAAATAAGGCCTTTCCGGGCGTGGCCCAACGAGACTCATGTCGCCTGTCAATACATTGAAGAGCTGCGGCAATTCGTCAATGCGTAACTGACGTATGATATTGCCAACACGCGTTATGCGAGAATCACTTTCGGTTGCCCACTGGGCAACCCCACTCGCTTCGGCGTCCGTTCGCATGCTGCGAAACTTGAGCACCATAAATTTTCTTCCGTTTCGTCCGACACGGGTCTGGCGATAGAGTATTGGTTGGTCCTTGCCATCCTCGATGACAATGGAAATAGCTGTCAGAAGTATGATTGGCCAGACAAATATGAATACAATTGCACTCACGATAACGTCAACGCATCGTTTTACATAATCCCAAAACCATCTGTTGCCAAAGCCATCGGCGTATATCAACGAGTCACAGTTAAACAATTCGATCGGCAGTTTACGCTGCTCACGTTCATGAAAGGTAACGATGTCGGTTATCCTGACGCCTCGAAACCGTGCTTCCAGCAGTTGTTCGACAGGAAGTGCGGTAGTGCCGGCGTCAGCCGCTGTGACGATCTCGTCGATCTTGTGTTCCTTGCAAAGCTGAAGTAGATCTTGGTTGGAGTGTTCAAGGATCAGGTCTCCATCAACGATTCTCTCTGATTCTCCTGGTAAAATAATGAATCCGATTAGTCGAAAGCGCCTTCTATCAGATTTACGTCTCATGCGCCGATTTATCGAGGCTGCATGGTTGCCTGTTCCCAGGACGAGCACCCGGACTCTGGTCTCGTGTCGTTCGAGATACTTGAAGAAGAACGCGTGGAGCATGGCAATAAAGAAAAATGCTATCCCCATGGCCAGGCCGAGAGCGCCGCGTCCGAGATTCAACGCCGGAAAAAGGTAATACAGCGTCGCAAGGACCGCGCAGCCGCAGAAGAATCCTGCAACGGTGCGCAGGAGAATTGCGTGGAGGGAGCCACGAAAGTGACTCTGATAGAGCCCCATCGCGGCGATCGACGGTGGGATGACCATACCGAATACGACTCCCGTCAGAATCGGTGACTCGATGCTCTCTATCGTGTCCAGGCTTTGTCCATCAAAACGTATGTAGATGGCGAGGAGGACGGAAGCCAGACAAACCGCGAAATCGGAAAGCGCGAGAATAATCAGCGCTGCCCGTACACGTACTTTGATAAAACGATACACTTGGTGATCCATCCATGATTTATATCACTCATGTGCACTGCGAGTGAAAGTTGCCATCAGGATCTGACGAGTACTTGTTCGCTATCGAAAATTATCTGAATATTTCTTTTTCATCAATTAATAAGCAAAGTTCATCCATTAAGAAATAAAGTCTTTCTAATTCTCTGGATTGCTTTATCTTTGCGATCGTGGACTGACATTTATGGTCGAACCTGTCGGAAGAATTTAACAAGGATTTTGCGGCGTCGCTCAGAATGGCGATATCAACTGATTGTCAGTGCCCGATTGATTGTCGGTGCCCGGTCTTTCGACCTGTTCTCAGAAGGTCTGCTTCTGGAACAGGCATTCAGTTTCCGTTTATATCCTGGGAGTGATGCCAGGTTGAATCTGTCGGTCGGGCCAGTAGAGATTTCCTCTCGTGATCTTCCATCCCGATATGTCGGCATACGCTGTTGTGTCTGCGCTTCGTAGCTGAGGCGCCGAGAGATAGTGTCAGCGCGAGTCCCTGGACAAGATTTCTTTAATAACAATCTGCGGTTTTGATAAAGCACCGTGTTTTCATTTTGTTGATTCTCCCAACTTATATTAGCGACTAAAACGGAACCTGTTTACTCTTCTAATTACTGTGAAGCGCCTGCCCGTCAGGGTGGAACTTTTAGAACTCGGAGCTTCCAGGGTAAGTTGACAATCACATAACGATAACATGTCACAGTTGTACACATCATAAGCCCGACGCTAACACGAGGGTCATCGATGTGATTGTTAACTTAAGTCACAACGGCGGAAGCAACATTGGAACTGAGTCGATACAGTTATACCTCGCTTGTAGAGGTCGTGTGGGTCTTCCCCGGTAAAACTAGTCGAAGGGCTAGTTCTCGAATTTGACGCGAAATACTGGCCAGTAACTGCTGAAAAAAGCCTGATCCAATCAACCTCTCCCCAAACGCTGACTATAAATCGCTCGAGGTCGAGCATGAACAGAGTCACGCCGAGCGATTCCCGATAGATTCTCCCTGCGGACGATACTCTTGCCGACGTGAACGTGGCTCCCAAGCTGAGCGTCCCCGCCTGGTCGTGGTACACCTTCACAGCGTCAGTACTGGCGTTCAGAGCATTCGTGACCTACCTTCCTGAGCGCCGCCGCATAGCCATGCTTCGCGCTGTCAGTGACGACGTCACTCCAGACCACTCGTGCTCAGACGCTCGATGACGCTATCGCGCAGGTCGATGCGCTGTGGAAAATGGTCGAGTCGATGACGACACTGCTCGAAGAGCAGCAGTCGCTCATCGATGATCTTCGCTCACAGGTCGCCGAGGAGGAGGCGATGTCAGAAGGCCAGCACTCAGGCAACAGCTCGAGTCCGCCATCCTCGGACACCGCTGCCCAACGGGGCAAGCGAGACAACCTCGGATGTACCGAACGGGCATATGGGCCACGGACTGATCGCCTACATTGTCTTGCTTGCCGGTGAAAATCACCAGAACGTGCGCCAGATCAAGCGTCTACTCGCGGAGCTGTGGCAGTTGGACTTCTCCACCGGCGCTATCTCGGCAGCGCAAGGAAAGGCGAGTGAGGCGATGGCCGATGCGTACGCAGACATCGGCGCAACGTGCAGGAATCGGCCGTGGCCCACGCGGACGAAACCCGTCTTCCGCGCGGTGGCGGCGGGTACCCGCGCACGTGGTGGATGTGGTGCCTGACGACGACCATGGCGAGCTATTTCGGCGTGCATGTCTCGCGCGGCAAGAAGGCGGCCGCAGGGCTGCTCGGCAACTTCATCGGCGTGCTCGTGACAGGCGACGATGCGCTCGAATGAGGTGCGCGGTTGAAGAGCGACAAGCAAACGCGGTGTCAATGCCAGCACCTGCTCAAATGCGAGCCGATGGTCTGGACCTTCCTCACCGGTCTGCGAATCCCCCTGAGCAATAATCTCGCTGAGAGAATCCTCAGACCGTACGTGGTCATCGGGAAAAAACTCGCGTTTGGCAGTCACTCGCGACGTGGGGACGCGTGCCGAGCGCGGGTGCTGAGCGTGACGACGACAGCGCGGCAATTGAAGGTGCCGGTGTATGCCTTCCTTCGCCAGGTGTGCACCGAGCATCAACGCTTCGGCGAAGTCAGAACGAAGCTGCCGCCATGCCAGGCGCAGCTCGAAAATCAGGCCGCCTGATTCGCTCGAACCCCCACGAGCCGCATGCTGCGCCGTGAACGTGTACCTGGTCGTGTGTCACGCATGGACGCCACGGGGAAGGATTTGGTCATCCGCACAATGTTTCCTTTCCGATGCAAGTAGCAAGTCGATCTGGTTGGGTCGATCTGGTTGGTCTGAGGTGATCGCGATTGCTTTACCGCACTAGGCCACTTGGCGCAGAAGATTGCCGCCATCGCGCAAGAACAAGGGCGCGCAGCCTGGAGACCAGAGACACGAACGAGCGCTGATGCCGGAATCGGAAGTCAGGGCGTATCCTTCTCCTGATACACACGGATGTAGTCAACGTCCAGTGACTTCGGGAAGTCTGCCGGGTTCGGCGTCGCGCCGGGATCGAAGCCACCGCCGACGGCGAGGTTCACGATCACGTACATGAGCTGGTAGGCGACGTCGTCACCGATATAGCTGTGCTTGCGCACGCCGTCGACATACCAGTCGATGCGGCCGGGTCGCCAGCGGGCGCCGAAGGTGTGAAAGCCGTCGGCGTAGCCGCCACTCTGCACACTGCCGTAGTTGCTGATGTATTCGTCGGAGTCGAGAATGCCGCCCGGGCGATAGCGGTGGTAGTTATGCACCGCCTGGTCGGGACGGCGGCCGCGCACCTCGAGGATGTCGATCTCGGGTTGCTGCGAGATGTAGTAGCGGTTCAGGAGCCAGAAGGCGGGCCAGAGTCCATCGCCCTCGGGCACGCGCGCACGAATCTCGGCATAGCCCTTGGCAAAGCGGAAGGACTCGTAGGAGGTCAGGATGCCGGAGGTGAAGTTCTGCGGCTCGTAGGCCGCGTTCTGCCTGAAGGTCTTGTTCTCGGTCCAGATCGGGTCGTTGATGTCGGGCAAGGCGGACGGCGGTTCGATGCCGTCGGGGTCGGCGACCGAACGGGCCGTGATCGAGAGGTACTTGACGGTCTCGCCAGCAATCTGTTCCTGATCGAAGACGAAGGGCGAGTAGCCGAGGTCGGCGTCGCTGCCGAGCGCGTCGACGTAGTACTGCTCCTCGTTGTTGATGGGCAGATAGGGCCCCCAGATGAAGTGCGACTCCCACTTGTTCGGGTCGAGCGAGTTGCCATTGAACTCGTCGCTGAACATCAGCTGGTAGTCCCTGGCCAGGTTGATCGGGTCGGCCGTTTTCTTCTTGTAGGCGCGGATGTAGTCGATCTCGTAGGTGGCGGGGAACTCCGTGGTGTCATCTGGCGTACCGGCCCAGGAGCCGCCGACGGCGAGGTTGGCGATCAGGTACATCGCCTGGCTCGCTATCTTGAACTTCGCACCGCTCGTGGCGTGCACGGTCTCGTCGGTGATGGAATGAGTCTCGACCCCATCGACATACCAGACGATCTTCTTTGGCGACCAGGCCATGCCGAAAGTGTGGAAGTCCTGCGTCCAGTCGGTGGCATAGACCGGGAAAGAAGGCGTCGAGCGCAGTTGCCAACCGGCGGGCACATCGAAGAAGTGATACGTGTTGTAGAGCCGGTCGACGTCCTGGCCGAGGAACTCCATGACGTCGATCTCGGGCACCGTTTCGACATAGTGGGTCGGCAGCATCCAGAAGGCCGGCCAGAGACCGCGGCCGGCGGGCAGCTTGGCGCGCGCCTCCACATAGCCGTGCGTCATCTTGAAGCTCTCGTAGGAGGTGATGATGCCCGAGAGGTAGTTGACGTTGTCCGGATCGTAGGGGGGCCGGTAGCCCGGCTCACCTGGCGTACCTTCGGCATCGCCATAGCGGTAGGTCGACGCCTTGCGCTTGTACAAGGCATCGCCGCGCGGCGGCCGTGGCGGCGGCTGCAGACTGGCCGACGTGGGTGTGGCATTGATCTTCAGTGTGCTGCCGGTGAGCTCGAAGGGATCGGCGGCAGTGCCGGCGAGGTCTGTGTGCATGTGCAGCGTGTCGACATACAGCTGCTCTTCACGGTTGATCGGCCAGTAGGGGCCCCAGAGAAGACCGGTGTGCCACTTGTCCGGGTCGAGTGTGCTGCCGCTGAATTCATCGTTGAAGACGAGTTCGTAGCCCGTGAGGTCGGGCACCGGATCGGGCGTTGGCGTGGGTGTCGGATCGGGTGTCGGCTCTGGCGTGGGTTCGGGCGTCGGCTCGGGTGTCGTCGGGGACGCCGCCTCGGTGAAGACGATGTCGTCGAGTCGGACATTGCCGCGTACCAGGAAGCCGTGTACGGCAATCAGGCGGTTGTCGGGTTCGAGCGCGGCAAGGTCCTCGACGAGATTGCGGCGATGGGATTGCCAACTGCCGTTCCTCGCTGCCGGACCGAGACCGTGACGCAGGTAGTGACTTGCGACCGAGCCTGCGCCCGTCGCGCGATCGTCGTACTGGAAATAGCGGAAGCCGTCGGCGGTCTCGGCAGCGATGTAGATGCCGAAGCGCTCACTCGTGCGCAGGCGCCAGGAGAGGGTGAAGTGCGATGTCTCGTTCCAGCCGCCGTTGCTGCCACGGGTGCCGCCGAGTCGATAGCCGTTGCTGAAGCCGTCGCCGGCCAGTTCGATGACTCGACCGGTTGCGTCGGCGACATTGCGGGCGCGGGCACCGGACGGCGTGTTGTCATAGACGACCCAGCCTGCTGCCGTGCCGTCTTCGGCATCCTCGCGGATGCGTGCGTTGGTGGCGTCGGGATCGGTCGGTTCGGGTGACGGCTCGACCGGCGGCTCGACGGGTGGTTCCACAGGGGGCTCGACTGGAGGCTCCGCGGGTGGCTCGGACGCTCCGCCGGCGGTTTCGGCAAAGACAATGTCGTCGAGCCG
>Ga0209185_1001775_pt1 | contig 17304 bp, 24 predicted proteins | sample SidtaG_2_FD_187425 | JGI IMG/M metagenome (GOLD analysis project Ga0209185, IMG submission 187425) | Marine algal microbial communities from Sidmouth, United Kingdom - Sidmouth_Asex2 metaG (SPAdes) (version 2) | ecosystem: Host-associated > Algae > Red algae > Unclassified | place: Sidmouth... | reverse complement strand
GATGACGCATCGGAAGCCGATCTACGCCGAGCGGCCTCGCGGATATCTCTCGGTCAGCTATGACGAAGCTGGTCTGCGAGTGGGCGTCTCGGCCCTGCGCAACACGCTCGTGGAGCTGTCGGTCGACGGTAGTTTCATCTGGACTACCGATAGCGGCCGGCTCCACATTCCCGCCGGCATGGCGAGAGGCTTCGTGCCACGGGCCGGCAGCCGATGACCGTTCCTCCGAGCGGGGCGTCGGCCGGAGCAACGATAGCGGCGCACAGCCTCGCCGCGCTCCGTCACTCTGAGTGCGTGCGTCCTGTCTCGACGAGCCGCACGGCGTACCAGATCGCCCCTGTCGGAGTCTCGGCGTCTCCGCGCTCGACAATCGCTTTCAGGGCCTCGGCGACATCCGGCGGGACGAGACCACCGGAGAGGCGCATGCGTCCGTCGTCGACCTGCCTCCGGCGGTAGTTGTTCGACGCTCGCTTCTGCGCTTCGGAGGTCGACATCAGGCCGCGGCTCCGAAGCCTGCGCCGCGCCGCTCGCTCGTCGGCCCAGCGACGTACTCACCGTCGCCGTCGATCGCGAGATAAGCGCCCTCGCCGTGCGGCGTGTTGTGCATATGGACGAGCGCTTGCGCGTGCCGGTCGCCGCTGCGCCGCTCGCGCGTCAACCGCGATCGGACGGCTCTGAGCGTGCGCGCGCCGGTGTACTCCTCGTCGGCGTAGGTCTCGCCCTCGCCGGAACGGATCAGCGTCGCGGCGCCGTCGAGGAATCGGGTGTTAGCGGTCAGTGTCGTGTGCATGTTCCGGTGTCTCGTTGTTGTTGCACTGGGCGGGGCTTAGGAGCTTCGTCAGGCGTTGGGGTTGTAGGGCACATCAGCGACGAACGGCGGGCGCGCCAGGTCCGAGTCGATGTTGCAGACCGAGACCCGCTTCGGCGGCGCGCTGTAGCCGTCTCCGGATCGCACGACCGGACCAGGCGTCATGACAGCTGTCACATGGCCGTCCGCGTCGATCTCGATCGTGCTCTCGTCGAGAGTCGGATGGCCTTCGACGTGTTCGCGGATATGCTGCGGGATGTAGGTCGTCATCATGGGTTTCTGCGTGGCGGAGAAGGCTGCTGCGGTCATGTCGGTGTCTCCGGGTGGCTGGCCGCTGCGGTGTGCTGCGACTGTGATTGAAGTATATGCCTGGCATATATCGGATGTCAAGCGAGCCACTTGAGATTTCTCGCGATGTAACGGTTTCTTCAGGGCACACAGCCATCTCCGCATAGGAGTAGACAGCCCTGAATTCGAAACCTATATTCGGGCGGCAGGCCGAGAGCCTGCCCGCGCGCAGAGACTCCGGTGAGACGCAATGCCGGAGAACACATGAAGACTGTAGAGCCCGAAGACGACACTCGAGCGCGCCTGGACCGCCTCGAGCAAAAAGCGCGCGAGGTCGGTGAGAGAGCCGAAGCCGCCGCGCGCGGTGTCGAGCAAATCACGCGCGAGACGGCGGGGAACGCGGCCCGCTCGGCGCGACGAATGCCCGAGAGCATTCGCGGCAACAGCACGAGCTACACGATTGCGAAGGTCGGCGGCGGGCTGATTCTCGTGGCCGTGGTCGTCGGGATACTCTTTGCGCTGTTCGGAGGCTGAGGGCTGACATGACGCGGAATATCGAGTTGCCTGGCAACGACAGTGATGGCCCGCTCACCCGCCGCGAGCGGTTCGCGATGGCCGCGCTACCGCAAGCTCAGGCAGGCATGCGCGAAGGCGCGCCCGAGCTTTTGAAGAAGTATGCAGAGAAAATGGAGGAGGCAGGGGGGGGCGTAAATCGCATGGAGGCCGTTGTAGAGGAGCTCAAGAGCGAGTTCGCCACGCTCATAGCGGCGGGAGCTGTAGAGCAGGCTGACGCGCTGATAGCGGCTTTGGATGGCGACGCTCCGCCTAGGAAGAAAGAGGCGGACTGATGGCGAACCGCGTTCGACCTGAGCAGCCCGCTCGCGAGACATCGTCGGCCGAGCAGTGGAGGCGGGACCGGGCGGACGCTCGGCGCCTGAACCCTGAGCGGTATCGGCGGCCGAAGAAACCGCCGGCGCCCATGACAGCCGAGGAGCTGATTTCCCATCGCGACCCGTCGCCACCGCCCGAAGAGGGCTTGAGCGAATGAGCAGAACGAGGGGGACGCCCCGGCGGCTGGAGTCCGTCCAGCTTGATACAGAGCAGGATCTCGAGCTGTGGTCCGTTTGGGTGAGGCGTGGCAATGGCTCGGGGCTCGGCTACCCGCGCACGGCGGCGGGGTTCGCGGACTACCTGCCGCGATACCCGAGAGAGCCGAGCGAGCCGCTGAATGTGCATCGCGCTGAGTCGGTTGACAGCGCTGTCCGGGCATTGCCTCTCCTCGAGCGCCGAGTGCTCGCCTACCTGTTTGTCGAAGGAGCGCCATCGTGGGCGAAGCTGGCCAATCTTGTGTGCCGAGACCCTGAGCTGCCCGCTGTCACTCGACACACCGCGCGGGAGATTGCTGAGCGCGGCGCAGCACGCGTTGAGACATGGCTAGAGAGGGCCGCCGCATAGTGTCGACAACGTGCGTCGACAGAGAATCAGGTTTTTCCCGCTTTTGGAAGTACAATCGCTCGTGCGCGGCGCTTAAGGACGCGCCCACGTAGCCCGCCGGTTGAAGTCGGTCACGGTGGGCTTTTGTCGTTCTGAGGCGGTTGATGGATGTGCGGTTCGGGGCGCCTGAAAACCATCCCGATCTGCACATCCATCAACTGTTTCTGAGCTGATGGATGCCGGCTGACCCCCGCGTTCGCGGGGAACACCCTACCAAGGCCCTGCTGACGACTCGCGGGGCTTTTCTCGTTCCTGGAGCCCCGAACTTGTCTATCGCCCCTGCCGACGACGTTCTCGACGCGTCGGCCGCCTGGGCGTGGCTGCAGCAAAATCGTCCCCACGGGCTGCATTGCCGGGGGCTCTCCGTCTATGCCATCTCAACGCATCTCGTCGAGATATCAGGCGGGGCGGGGAGCGCGGACCTGAGCCGCGACGAGTTCGAGCGCGAGTTTCGCGAGTCGTGGTTCCGACCGCTCGACACGGCGGACGTGTAGTCATGGCCTCCCGCTCTGCCTCGGCGCTAGCTCTCGTGCTGGCACTGGCCGGCTGTGTGACGACGCCTGAGCCCGTCGAGCTGCGCTTCGAGCGGTCTGAGTACGGCGTCCTGATCCCGTGCGCCGGGGATGTCTGCCGCGAGCTCACCGACGACGAGCAGCGGACGATGATCGTGGACCTGCTGAACGCATATGAGTGCAGCGTCGAGGCGTCAGGAGTAGAATAGAAGGCGGGCCGGACGGTGCTGAAACACCGTTGATCCGGCCCTGACCACCTACGATCTGGAGGGATCGAGATGGCTGAGCAGAAGAGTACCGCACGCCCGACGTGTTCGGTGGAACATTGCGACAAGCTGAGCTGGTGTCGCGGATGGTGTCAGAGCCATTACGGCAGCTGGCGAAAGCACGGCGACGTCGAGCACGTTGACCGGGTCAAGGCGAATCGCCGGAAGACATGCAGCGTCTCGACCTGTGATGAAAAGGTCCACTCGCACGGATACTGCGGGCGCCATGCCCATCGGTTCAAAAGACACGGCGACCCGCTCGGCGAACGCGACCTTTTTTCGAATGCAGAAAAGCTGGGGTTTATCACGGCTGCCCTTATGTGGCCCGTCGACGCCGGCTGCTTGATCTGGCCCTACCCGACCGGGGCGAATGGATACGCCCAGCTGAAATGGCGTGACGGGCGCCGCGACTATGGCCACAGAATTGTGTGCAGGGAGGCTCACGGGGAGCCCCCGGCGGGGCGCCGGCACGTTGCGCATTCTTGTGGCAACCCTCGATGCGTGGCTGCCGGCCATGTGCGCTGGGCCAGCGTCGGCGAGAACATGGATGACAAGAAGATGCACGGGACCTACGGCTGCCATCTATCCGAAGAGACGGCCCGTGCGGTGCTGAAGGATGAGGGCCTTCTGCGAGAGATCGCCGAGCGTCACGGGGTTTCCGTTACACATGTCCATCAGATTCGCTCAGGCAAGGCTTGGGGCTGGTTGAGAGAGGAGAGCTGACCGGATGATTGGCTGGCTTGGCGGCATCGTCTCCGGAGCCGCCAAGCCAGTCAGCGACGTTCTTGCTGCCCGTCAGCGGACAGAGCAGCTTCGGATCGAGGCCGAGTACCGGCGCGAGACCAGCCAGCTCGACGCGCAGTCGAAGGCGATCGAACGGGCGGCGACGGCATCGGGCATCCAAGGGTTGTGGCGCCCCGTTCTGATGCTGGTGCTGACGGCGCTGGTGCTCTGGTACTTCGGCCAGTCGTTCGTGATCTTCGGCTGGTGGTTCGCCGGCATCGTTCGCGGCGAGGACTGGGCGACATCGAGCGGGCTGCAAGGCTACGCCGGGGACTGGGTCGCGCTCGGCGGCTCGTTGCTGCTGCTGATCGGCGCGTTCGGCGGCGTGACGAGCTGGCAGCGGGGCAAGGAGAAGATCGCGGGCCGCGCGGGTCTGAACGTTGACGGAAAGCGCAGCCTGCTGGCCCGAATGCGGGCCGAGCCGCCCACGTCACTGGTGGCGACGGACGCCCCGATCACGAACCGCACGCCTGCCGTGCAGCGCTTGCCAGGAGTTCGGCCGGCTTCGGCTCGGGCCGAGCGCAGCGGCTTTGTATTCGGCGCACGCTCTCGCGAGGTGCTGAGTCAGGCCCGCGTCGAGCTACAAGCGGTCCATGAACGTGCGCTGGAAATCTCCGAGCTTGATTTCGCTTGCTACGAATCTGTTCGAACGGCAGAGAAACAGCGCGAGAACATCGAAAAAGGCGTGAGCTGGACGATGGACAGTCGTCACCTCGAGAGGCCGGCCGGCGCCGTTGACCATGTTCCGCTAGTCGATGGGAAGGCGTGCTGGGAGTGGTGGGCGTTCGAGAAGACAACGGCCGCTCTCAAAGCCGCCGCCGCTGAGCTAGGCATTGACTGCACACATGGAATCGACTGGGAGCCGCCTCGTCGAGACGGCCCGCACACCGAGCTTGACCGGAAAACTTACCCTAAAGCGATCCCCGCATGAGTGACGTTGACGAGCAGTTTGCCGCTTTTCTCCAGGCGGTGGATGACCCGCGCCTGATTGGAATGCTCGCCGACAGCCTCGCCGATAACGTCGTTGCCACTCGTGCGGTCGAGCGGCGCGCCATCGAGCGCCTACGGCTCGCGACGGAGACGCGCACGAACGCCGAGAAGCTGCGCGCGGCGGCGAAGGCCCGTATCAACATTCTCCGCTCGGTCGTCCCCGACACGGTCCCGACACTCGAGAGCCGCACGGAGCCGCACGTGGACGATAGCGCCGAGGAGCCGCCGCCGTACGTCCCCGATGTGGACCTTTCTGCTCCCGAGCCCGCTGGCGACTGAGCGATGAGTCGTAATGTCCGTCACCTGCAGTGTCCGCCCCCGGACGTGCAGGTGCGGCTGACGTTTGATTCGGCGTTCGGTCAGCCCGGTGTCGAGCAGAGATTTCCCGCGCGTCACTTTCCCTGGATGTATGCAGTCAAGGAAGGGCAGACGGCCGATACGTCTCAGGGCGAGATGGCGGCGACGTTCCGACAGACGGATGGCACGTACGGCGCGTCGGCGCTCGCTCGAAATCTCGATAGTCGACGACAGATACGGATCAACTCCGAAGCACAAGGTTACGTCTTCCCCCACCAGCTCGCGGGCACGAGTGTTCCAGATCCTTTTCAGACAGTCGGCGGCGAGGGTGTATTCACCGCGACTCCGACGCCTGCCGAGATTGCGGACGATCTTCTCAGCTCGGGTGACGATTACACGATCGTCGCGGTCGACGAGTCGGCGCGCACCATCACGATCAACGGTCGGCGCTGGGATTGCCGAGAGCCGTCTACGGACGGGACGACGTACACGCGCGGCAAGCGCTACTCGGGATACCACCGCGTCCACGCCGACGAGCTAGACGGCGAGCCCGATGTATTCCGTGCGTACAAGATGCGGACCTGGCCATACGGTATCTGTCAGGTGAAAGTGAGCGGGCAGCCGGACCGCTACGTCAAGTATGAATCGCTCGTCCATCATGACCTAGTCGGCGGCCGAGACCCGGAGGTGGAGTACCGCACGGTGACTGACCCGGTCACCGGCGATGACGCGTCGGGCGACTATCGCGTGGACACCGACCAGCCGCTTGCGTCGGACCCGACAACGCATACGTTCACGCTCGTGTCTGGCGAACTTGGCGCGGGGGAATGGCCATCGGTTGGTGACAAGATCAAGCAGACGGCGCGCCTTCCGTGGATCAGCGCCATGATCTCCACCCAAGGCGCTTTCAGTCAGCACTACTACGTCAAGGAGAGCCGTCAGCAGCTCTCGCGGGATGAGTTGCAGTTCTTCGCGAGTTTCGGCTGGGGCAACTATGCGCGGGTCGAGGCGAAGAACGGTTTCGAGGAAATCACTGTCCCGAAAACCGCCTCTGATGGCTCTGAGGTGGACGATGTCGAGAACCCTGGCGGGGGCGAGCGCTTCCGGCGCTTTCACAACATCCACGCGCGTCAATCGCCCTCGATGTTCAACCATGCCTACCTCTCCGGCCGCCCGCCGGTGATTTCGTCCTATGACGGGCGGGGCGAGTGGACGGAGTCGGGCACACAGCAGCATCTACTGACGAACGCACCGGGCGAGGACGACTACGTCAGCTACGTCGCGGACTATTTCACCATCCGGACGTACTGGTGGCCCGAGGGGAATCCGTACGGAAAACCCGGAAACTCGGTTGAGTGGTACGTCGACGTGAGCGACGACGAGAGCGGGGACTTTCGGCGCATCGGTGGTGCGCTTAGCCCACCGTGGACCGGAGACGATGGCTCTTTCCAAGCGCGCTGTGCATTCCTGAACGCCGCTGTCGGCGGGGACTTCGCACGAGGAAATCAGTTCCAGTACGACCGTAACGGCAACACTGGCATTCGAACGAACGCCATCGTCAACAAAGTCAAGTACCTGAAATTCTATCAATTCGAGGGTGAGGTGGCCGGCGGCGCGGGCTTCCCGGATGCCAACGGGCAGTACAGCCGAGGATGGCTCCCGACACCGGGGGACACGACGGGCGGCTCGGGCACGGGCATCGTCACCTCGGCGAATACGTTCACGCTTGCAGGTGGCGCACCGGTAGGGCTTCCCGCGACCATCACGGCGACGAGCACCGTGGCGCTCGACGGCTCTGACACGACGCGCGTATCGCTTGGCATCAGTGACGACTCGGGGGACTACTGGATAACGGCCGGCTCCTCGAACCCCGCCGTCGCGCGAGTGGCGGACGTGCCAGGGGTAGACGCCATCGACATCACGCCGCTTGGCTCGGGCACGTCGACCATCACCGTGTATGTCACTAACGCTCGCGGGAAGGTCGCTCAGCACGTCATCACGGCGTCCACGTCGGGCGGCGTTGTCGTCGAGGACAATCCTCCTGTTCTGACGCTCCCCGGCGGCCTACAGTCGGTCATCGCCGGACGTACGCGCGATGTCTTGATCGACATCACCGACGAGACGCCGAGCACGATGAGCGTCAGCGCGGTCAGCTCGGACACGGGCGTGCTCGAGGTCTTGTCGAGCACGCGGGACTCGATTCGCGTGCAGGGCGTCTCGGCAGGGGCGACCACGGTCATCGTCACCGCCACGGACGGTGGCGGGCAATCGGTCACCGGCAGTTTCGCCGTCGATGTCGTTGCCGCGAAGCGCGTTCCCGACACGCCGGTGGTGACGCTCACGCAGCCCTCGCCGAGCCTTGTTCGCATCGACATCGTGCCGGGGAGTGATATTGCGACCGCGCACGAGATTCGTCGTAACGGCATTCTTATCGCAACGCTCGCGCTCCCGACGCTTCGATTCGACGACGCCGACCCCACGCTCGGCTACCGACAGTACGCGGTGCGGGGGATATCGGAGGACGAGCAAAGCGGGGACGCGCTCCGGGCCATCGACCTGACGCCTGTCGACACGGGCGGCGGCACGGGGGGAGGAACAGGGGGCGGTGTCGAGCCACCGGACACGGCACTCGACTTCTTCAACGTCTTCGCTGCGCCGGGTAGTGGCGGCGGCACGGGGAGCACGGCGGCGCTCGAGGACCAGCTCGCGCTGCTCGAGCAAGCGCTAGATGAGGTACAGGACCAGCCGCTCGTGATTTTCGCTTCAATCCCTGAAAGGAACGCCTACGCCGACGCTTACGAAGGTCTTCGCGGCGCGACGCTCGAAGAAGGGACGTGGGCAATCTATGACGGCGCGGTGTGGAGAGATGTCACCCGAACGGCCGTTCTCGCGCGAGTGGACGGCAGTCAAGTCTACGGGACGCTCTCGGCGCCATCGGACACCGAGAAAGCGGCACTGCATCAGCTACTAGACGTGCCGCGACGCGTCCTTCGCTACACCCCGCTCCGCACGTACCCGCCGAGCTGACGAGAGGCCCATGGCACAGACATTCGACGAAAACGAGCTGTTCGAGCTGATTCGCTCGAAGCTGAATACTGGGCAGAACGAGACGACAGCGAATAGTGCTGCTATCTCCACTCTCCAGGCGCAGGTCGGCACGCTGCAAACACAGATGACATCACTCCAGGGGCGGGTGAGCACTCTCGAGGCAGGCGGCGGCGGAAGCTCGGGCGGTGGTTCGAGCGGCGGCGGCTCGACGCCCACGCCAACGTTCGCTTTCTCGAGCCGTGGGCCGACGAGCTACGCGGGCGCCGTCTCTCAAGCGCCCGCTGGCACTATCGTGACACTCACGTTCTCGAACGGGACGGCGACGGCCACGCTCAATGCTTCGGGCGCCTGGTCACTCACGACCACCGCTCGCACGGGCGCGTTCAGCGCGAGCGTGACGGTCTCGGGCACGACGACCACCAGCGCGGTACAGACCATCGACTCACCGAGCACGACGGGCGGCACGGGAACGGGAACGCCGGCCACCCCGACGAACCTACAGACGACGAGCACCGACGACACCATCACGCTCACGTGGACCCGCCCGAACGAGGACAATATCTCTGTCTACGAGCTGGTGCTGAACGGCTCGAAGGTTGCCGAGGCGCCGCCAGCGGCAAGCGGCACGACACAAAGCTATACGTTTACTGGCCTCTCCTCCGGCACGTCGTACCTCCCAGGGGTACGCGGCAGCAACGTCAACGGGCTCGACGGCTCGACCGCGACGACGAGCAAGGCCACCACAGGCACGTCGGGCGGTGGCGGCAGCATCGGCGAGAGCGGCGTGGAGGACTTGACCGTGCCGAGCTACGTCACGCCGCGCACGGTGCTCGGGCAGCCGGGCAAGTTGGCGGTGAACTTCGGCACGCGCTACGACAAGCCGGACATCACAGGCTACGAAGTTTTCGTCAACGGCACGTACGTCACGACGCGTGTCCAGTCGGACGGCGGCTATGTCCCGCTCTCCGGCCTCTCGGAGACGGCGCCATCTAACGTTGACATTCGCGCCATCAACAGCAGCACGCTCCAGCGCTCCGCGTTCATACGGGGCACGGAGACGGCGGACGGCTCGGACCCGAACGCGTGATCCTGTTCTCGAGCGGCGACACGGGGCGTGACCAGGAGCGACACTTCGACGGCGTGCCCCGCCCGCTCACGATCGAGAGCACGAGCGTTGTCGACAGAGGGATTGCGACAATCATCGCAACATTGAACGCAAGCCGCGCGACGGGCTACCGCGTGGAGCTAGCCCGCGCACCGGGCGGCCCTGCACTGTTCAGCTCTGGGGATCAGCCTTTCGAGGGCGACGGGCTCACGTGGGTCTTCGAAGGCGTCACTTCGGCGGCGGCGGCGATCTGGGCGCGCGTCCTCTACTGGACCGACTCGGACAAGCGACACAGCACCGAGCGCCAGATAGCGCTCATCGCGCTCGAGCCCCCGATCACGCTCGGCGAGCGCTGGCCTCTCGCGAGCGCGGGCCTCTCCTGGGACGACCGCCTCGTATGGCCTGGGAGCGGCATCACGCAGCCCGCGCCGGGCGGCGAGACACCCACGACACCCACGACACCCACGGCGCCGACAACACCCACCACCACGGGCCTCCGCTGGGACGACAGCCTCCGCTGGAGCGACCTGCAGACCTGGCAGGAATAACCCTTATCCCTACCCACGGGCGGGCAATGAGAGAGACATGACAGACGAGAGCGAGGGAGAAGCCCGGCTCACACTGCGACAGCGCTTGTTCGCGATGGCGTACGTCGCGAACGGCGGCAACGGAACACAGGCGGCAATCGAGGCGGGCTATGGCGAGGATGGCGCGGCGGTACGGGCGAGTGAGAACGTAAGAAATCGTAACGTCGCTACTGAAATCGAGCGCATCTCAGAGGAGAGGCTAACGGCCATGGGCATCACAGCCGACTACGTGCTCTCGGAGATTCATGCCAACCATCGCTCTGCCAAGGTCGCCGAGAAGTGGTCCGACTCGACGCGGGCTCTGGAGCTGCTTGGCAAGCACCTGAAGATGTTCACTGACCGAACCGAGCACGGGGGCGAGGTCGACATCAACGCAACCGTCAGGCGCATCGCCGTTCCGAAAAAGGATTTATTGCCGGAGGCGGGTGAACAGACGGGTTGAGGACATATGGATTCCTCAGCCAAAACAGGTCGAGTTCCTTGCCGCCGCCGAGGACGAGGTGTTGTATGGCGGAGCGGCCGGAGGGGGCAAGTCTGAAAGCCTGCTGATCGACGCGTTGGGTGGACATCAAGACGCGATCGAGTACCCAAGCTATCGGGCGATCCTGTTCAGGAAGACATACCCGGAGCTGGTGGACCTGATAGACCGCTCGAAAGAGCTTTACAAGCAGATTGCTCCGGGCGCGAAATACAACGGCACGGACAAGGAGTGGCGGTTCCCATCCGGGGCAGCAGTCCGCTTTGGCTATATGGCCCGACCGACCGACCGATTCGAGTATCAGGGCCATGAATACGCCTACGTTGGCTGGGACGAGCTGACGCAGCAAGAGACGGATGCGGGCTACAAGTATCTCCTTTCGCGCCTGAGAACGACCGAGACGCGGTTGAGTGTGTACGTCCGGGCAACATGCAATCCCGGCGGAGTCGGGCACGCATGGGTCAAAGACCGCTGGCAGGTGCCGGATGACGGCGCGGCCATCGCCTTTATGATCGACCTACCGGACCCGCGAACAGGCGGCACGAGGACGTGGCACCGGCGGTTTATCCCGGCTCGGATCGCGGATAACAAGTATCTCGCTAACACCGACTATGCGAGTCAGTTGCATATGCTGAGCGAGATCGAGCGCAAAGCGCTGCTCGACGGGCGCTGGGACGTAGTCGAGATCGTCGGTGCCATCTACCAGGATCAGATCACCGAGGCATACGCTCAGAAACGGGTGACGAGCATTCCCATCGAGCGAACGTTGCCGGTTTACACCGGGTGGGACTTAGGCCGCAACGACCACACGGCCGTGTGGATGATGCAGTACGTCGGCATGGAAAAGCGCTTCGTCGGCTATCACGCGAAGCGCTTTCAGACGATTAGCTACTGGGGTCGCTACATCACCGACTGGGCCAAGGAGCACAAAGTCATCGTCGAGGCGCATTACATGCCGCACGACGTGGAGGTGAAGCAGCTGAGTCTGAGCAATGCGAGTCGGCGGGAGATGTTCGAGCAGATGGGTGTATCGCCTATCCATGTCGTCGAGCGCATCCCGAGGCTGGAGGACGGCATCGACATGACGCGGGAGTTCTTGACGGGGTGCTACTTCGATGCGGGACGTTGCGCTGAGGGACTGAAGGCGCTCGCGAACTACCGCCGACAGTACAACGAGACGAACGACACTTACTCGCTGACGCCGCTGCACAATTGGGCTTCCAACGGGTCCGATGCAATTAGACAGCTTGCGCAGGGGTTCATGCCGCCGGAGCGATTCGGTGGGCACGAATCATTTGAGCCCGAGCCGCTAGAGGACTATTGACGTGGCACGACCTGTAGAGCTGACAATCAAGGGGGTGAATCCCGAGGACGACTCCGAGGGCATTCCGGTCATGATTGATGCCGACACCACCTCGTGTGTCTATCCCTCGGAGAAGGGCACGGTCGTTCGCTCAAGCAACGGGGGCCGTGTTGTCGCTCGCGAGAGCTACGACGAGGTGCTTAGGCTGATTGGCTGGAGGCAGTCGGCGGAAGCGTTCGGTGTCAGTCGTGGCGATATGGTCGTCTGATGTGGGACGACGACCCGCCCCCGCGCCCGCCGATACGGGACGCCACGGGCGACATGACGCTCACCGAGCGCGTCATCGAGGACGAAGTCCGGCGCCGGCTCAAGGGGCGTGGCGGGCGACTTCAGGAGCGCCAGGACATGCGGGCGCCCCCGCCGCGTCCGGTGGTGGACGTGCAGGCTGACAAGGTGCGCAATGAGCCCCCGCCGCCGCTCCCGAATCACGAGGTGATAGCGCTCGTCAGGCGGATCTCGACGGGAAAGTACGTGCATGTGGAGAAGCTGATCGAGGCGCTGTCCACCTGAAATCATGCCCGGCGGTTGGGGCCGCCGGGACTTTATCGCGAGAGCGAGGCTCCGCGACTTGCCACCTCCGGGAGATAGCCGGCGATGACCGAAGACAAGCTTACCCGAGCGGCGGGAGGGATGCCCGCGTGCCAAGGCCCAAGGATACGAAATAAGCAAGATGCCGAAAGCCGCAGCGCGTCACGCCTGCGCTGTCCATCTGTGGACAGGGCTGCCCTCTGGTGGACAGGCCGCTGAGGTGGGGCAAAAGGGGCCGCCCATCGTCGTCACGCACGGCGGGACGGGCGAGATGCGGAGCTATGCGACCGATGATGGACCGGACGCTGACGAGGCGTTCACCTGCATTGACGAACACTTCAAGTGGATAGCGCGAGCGAGGCGAAATCTCAACAGGGCTCGACACGAGGAGCACATACGGCTGATGCAAACGAAGGCGGTTGAGTACGTAGAGGCGCCGGGCTTTCAAGGTAGCTATAGCGCCGTGTTCTTGCTGATGCTCGGAATGGCCAAGTACGGCGGCCGGGTGCCCCTGACGCGTCAGCAAATCGAGGAGCGATTGGGCTACAGCCGGCAGACGGTGACAAGGGCGATTCGTCATCTCGTGGAGAACGGCATGGTGACAGAGAGCGAGCATGAGGGACGAGCGTATTGGTTCCTGCCGTCGCCCGCCGCTCAGAAGGGGCGCCGAGAGCTGAAGAAGTCGCGTAGAGCTGTGAGAACAGTTCGCCAGAGGGCCGCAGAGCGGGGGCTCAGCGTCGTGCCGGATTCGGCCGCATGAGCACCACCACGCGCACCTTCTGGTTGTCGACAGGCCACGAGCGACTGCCGGACGGCTTCTTCCTCTTCTCGAACGGCAAGCGCCGCCGCGCGCGCTTCCAGGGCGATGTCGCCATGGTCGAGCAGGTGCCCGTCGTGCCCGACGACCCACGAATCGCGGCAGAGGCCGCGCACTACAACGAAGTCCACCGGAGGCTGTTCGGCCATGGCACGACGTAAGCTCGCCAAGTCGAGCCAGAACCGCCAGGTGAATCACGCGTCGCTACAGACGCTCGTCATGGACATTGTCGACACCGCCCGAAAGCTGCACCCTGGCTATGTGTGGGCGGCGGGGCCATCGGACGACGGCGGGACGACCATCAATCTCATCTGCGCCGATGTCGGTGTTGACAGTGGCCGTGGGTTTGTATTCCACACCGCCGACATCCAGCAGCCCGGCAGCCGCCGCCGGCAGGTGACGCGCGCGTGCGGGACGATACTCCAGCGCTTGGGGCTCGATCGGCACCGCCACACCGACGCGCGGACCGTCACGGGGCTCAAGCGGAACGCAAAGGGGGATTTGGAGATGGAGTTGGGCCACGGCTAATGCGTGATATCGCCGCCGCTGGCCTCTCGGACAATCTCGCTGACGGCACAACTCCCGAGGACGACCCCGGCCCTCTCTCGCCGGAGGACGCTGACAGCGTCATGGTCACTTTCCGCGAGACGCTACGTGGCTCGACCGACTTTCTGACGAGTGCGCACCGGGCGCAAATTGACAAGAACCACGCGAACGCGAGAAGTCAGCATCCGGCGGGCTCGCGCTATCTCTCCGACGCCTACAAGCGCCGCTCGCGTCTGTTCAAGCCGAAGACGAAGGCGGCGATGCAGAGGGCGGAGGCGGCGTGTCTCGCCGCGTTCTTCTCGACACAGGACGCGGTGGAGATAACGGCCGAGGACGAGGACGACGCGGAGCTAGCGGCCGGCGCACGGACGTGGCGCGAGGCGCTGAACTATCGGCTTCGAGAGGATGTGAAGTGGAAGCAGAACGTCATCGGGGCGCTACAGAATGCGTGGGTCGAGGGCATCTGCATCACCAAGCAGTGGTGGGATTACCGAGTCGATGCGGACGGCGACATCGTCCGTGACCGCCCTGCCGTGACGCTCATCCCGCTAGGGAAGTTTCGATTCAGCCCTCACGCCGAGTGGTGCGACATCATCGGGACGAGTCCGTATTTCATCGAGGAGATGAACCCCACGGTAGGAGAAGTGCTCGAAAAGATGATGCTCGGCCCGGGTGGGGAGCCGCCCGTCTGGCGCCCATGCTCGGCGGGTGAGGTCATGGGCTCGGCCAGCGCATCGAAATCGGGGCTATCGACGAACGGCCAGACGGAGGAGGAGCCCGAGAAAGTCGAGCTGCACAAAGAGGCTCGCGTCTTTCGCGTCATCATGAACCGTGGTGGGGTGGACTGGACATTCGACGTGCTCGGCGAGACGCATCTACTGACCGAGCCGACGAGGGTCAAGGACGTGATGCCCCAGGCGATGCGAAATTACGCCATCGGGGGCGTGACCATCGAATCCCACCGCCCCATCCCGCAATCGAAAGTTGAAATCAGCGAGGGCCTACAGGCCGAAATCAACGGCATCACGAACGATAGGCGCGACGCGAGCCGGCTGGCGAACAGCCCGCGCTACATCGTCAATCGCCGCTCCGGGCTCGACATGAAGGCGATGCTCCGAAGCACACCGGGGGGTGTGGTTTCGGCAACTGATGTCAACGGCATCATCCCGCTCGAAACGCGCGATGTCACGGGCTCGGCGTACAAGGACGAGGAGTCGGTTGCGGCGTCCATGGACGAGGTGCTGGGATCGTTTAGCCAGCAGTCGGCGAATACTAACTCGAACATCGGGCGCACGGCGACGGGGCTCGAGCTTATCGCGTCCGACTCGAACATCATGACCGAGTACGCGATGGAGATGTTCGCAACGACTTGGATGCAGGACGCGCTCCGTCAGCTATTGATACTGATGCAGACCTACGAGACGGACGCTCAGATCATTGGAGATGCGATGAAGAGCGCGGACGTGATGACGCGCTACGGCGTGACGGTGCCGACCGAGCGGATGCTGAGGCACCCCGTTAGGCTTCGAATCAGCGTCGGGCAGGACGCGACGAACCCCGAGCGCAAGGTCGTCAAGATGCGGAACTTCATTCAGATGGCAGTGGAGCTAGGGAAGACTGTCAACGCCGACGAGGTGCTGAAAGAGGCTGCTGGCGCCATGGGCTACGATGACGGGACGCGCTTCATCGAGACGCCGCCCGAGCAGGCGCCGCAGGAAGACCCTGCCGCGCAGGCGGAGGCGGCGAAGCTCGAAATCGAAGGCGGGAAGCTTCAAATCGCGCAGCAAAAGCTCCAGCAGGACGGGCAGCTTGCAATGCAGCGCATGCAGCTCGACGCTCAGAAAGCCGCTCAAGCGGGCAATCAGGCGGAGATGGCACACGAGCTGGCGGTAGAGCGTGCGCGCCTTGACCTAGACCGGGCGCAGCTCCAAGCGCACATGCACTCGCTCGGCATCGAATCGGCCGAGGAAATCGCGCTGATGCGAGACAGGACGGAGCGTGAGAAGGCGCAGCTCGATGCCGACACCGCGCTCCAGCAGGCGATTTTGCAAGGGGACATCACGGCCGCTATCGCGGCGCAGCGGGATTCGCTGGAGCGCGACAAGGCGGCGGAGTCGGCGAGCGTCATGCGTGAGGGCTTCTTCGCCAAGCGAGCGCAGCCACAGCCATTCGGAGCTAGCGCATGACGGACGAGACGGCGGCCGAGGAGCGCGACTTCGACGAGGCGCAGGCGTACGGCATTCGCTTCATGTCGGACCCGCTCATCGCTGACGCCATCCTCCGTCTTCCCGCGCAGGACGAGGCGCAGGCCGTCGAGGACTTGATTGAGAGCGTGTCGCGCGGAGACACGACGCAGCAGGCCGATGCACTGGCTCGGATACGTGCCGCGCGCTACTTCCGAGAGTACGCCATCGAGATGGAGGCGCGCCTACACGATGCCGCGCTAACACGCGCTCAGGAAGACTACTGAAGAGATTCGGCCGAGAGGCCGTACCGATCCTTCTGCTGCCACAGGAGGTGATCCGAAGTGCCCGCGTCGTGAGACGCATCTATCCCACAGACGGAGCTTTATATGAGTTCTCCTACCCCGCCGGGCGGAGACGCCGACGTTCGCGAGAACGCCGAAGTCCTCGAAGCCGAGGCGCAGCTTGACGCGCCGACGCCTGATGTAGCCGCACCGGACATCCCGGAGCCCGAGCCCGAACAGCCCGCACGGGCCGAGCCTGAGCCCACCCCTGCCGATAGGCGAGAGGCGGCACTGGCAGCCCGTGCGAGCCCGGCGGCCGATGCCGTGATGCCCGACTACGCGCAGCCACAACGCTCGCGCGACGAGAAGGGGCGGTTTACATCAGAGGAGGGCGAGCAAGAGGAGACGGAGGCGCCAGAAGCGGCGGAAGTCGAAGCCGAGGCGCCCGAGGAGCAGGAACCCGTTCCCGCCCCGTCGCTGCCACCCGGTACGCGGCAGGGCGAGGACGGGCAGTGGTACGTTGATTTCGTCGTTGATGGGCAGCCGCAAACGTTGCCCTATCAGCAGTACCACTCGAACGCACAGAAATATCTGACCGGCGACCAAAGGCTGCAGCAAGCGGCCCTTGAGCGCAAACGACTCGAAGCCCTGCAAGCGCAACCGCAGGGATACCAGCCACCCGTTTCTCAGGGCGCTGGAGTGACGGAGCCACCGCAAGGCGCTCCACAGGGCATCACTCGCGAGACGCTGGAAAAGGCGTTCCTCGAGGGTGATGAGCAGGCACAGGCGGCTCTAGTGGAGCGCCTGAATCACGAGCAAGCGGCCCTGCCGGACGCAAGCGTCATCGCGACGCAGGCGGCCATGCAGGCCCGTGAGCAAATCGAGGTCGAGAGCGCCATCGCGCAGGTATCCACGGACCCTGTGAAC
>Ga0209185_1001769_pt1 | contig 17394 bp, 10 predicted proteins | sample SidtaG_2_FD_187425 | JGI IMG/M metagenome (GOLD analysis project Ga0209185, IMG submission 187425) | Marine algal microbial communities from Sidmouth, United Kingdom - Sidmouth_Asex2 metaG (SPAdes) (version 2) | ecosystem: Host-associated > Algae > Red algae > Unclassified | place: Sidmouth... | reverse complement strand
CAAATTCAGGGAGGGTATATACTGGCCTATCAGAGATGTTGTTATAATCAGACCTTGAATAACATACAAGATCCGCTCAATACTGGAGCGACATTGTGGATTAAGATTACTGAGTCGGCATTAGCATCGTGTAACAGTTCTCCCAGTTGGTCAAAGTCGCCTAACGTGTATATATGTGCTGATGATACCTTGCGGTTTGATCATAGTGCTATAGATGTAGATGGGGATTCGCTGGTGTACTTTATGTGTGCTCCCTCTCAAGGTGCAAATATGAATGCCCCCATGCCACAGCCTCCTAATGCACCACCATATATACCTGTAACCTATGCAGCAGGCTTCAGTGAGAATAATATGATGGGAGGATCTCCGATCAGTATTAATTCTCAAACTGGAGAGCTATTAGCGGTACCATCACAGGTAGGACAGTTCTTGATCGGTGTCTGTGTAAGAGAGTTTAGAAATGGAGTATTGTTGTCAGAAGTACGTCGAGATTTTGAGTATAATGTAAGAGTATGCGGTCGTAACCCCATTGCTATAATTACTCCAGAATTATTAACTCAGTGTAATGATCTTGAGGTAGCATTCTCTAATAATTCTACTTCTAATTTTCTTCCTGTGGATAGTTTAGATTTTTTATGGCTATTTGATTTCCCTAATACGACATTTAGTAGTACGGATATGGAGCCTGTGTATACTTTCCCGGCGCCTGGACTGTATAATGTTGCGATGATTGTAACTGATGGCGTATGTACGGATACGACTTATGCGGATATTGGTGTCTCTATAGATGGTGATCCGACTGCTGACTTTGATATTCAATCATTTGATTGTGACGGTACTACTGAGATACAGTTAACTGATCTTAGTACATCATCACAACCATTAGAGTATGAATGGATACTGACATCGGCTACCGGTAATGACACATCCTTTGTCCAGAATCCAATTATTAATATAGGAATGGATCAGTCGATCTCAGTAGCTCTGAAGATTACCACACCCTCTCGTTGTAATGATTCTATCTTAGTGCAGGATATTGATATCAATACTATTCCACTACGTGCAGAGTTCGTAGATAAGATAATCTGTAGTGGCGAGGATGCCATTATTTTCTCATCAGACTTACCTAATCTCAGTGTGGAAATTATGCCAGATGGAGGTGTGACCATTGACGGAAATGGAGATTATATATTTCAAGGATTTACTGGAGCTCAAGATTTTATAGTTACTATAAGCGATGGATTTTGTTTCTTAACTGATACTGTGACGATAGATGCTGCTAATGATCCAGAATTTCCTCTTGATGATATTGTGCAGTGTGGAGATGCCGCGGTCGAACTTAATCCTTTTGGACCGTCATTCTATACATATAATTGGGAAGGACCTCAAGGCGTCGCCCTCATAAGTAATGAACCTAATCCTCTTGTCACACTAGTAGATAACGGTGAGTTCTATGTTACGGTATCTACGAGTCCTGGAAGTCTCTGCTTCTTTACGGATACGATAAGTGTGGATGTGGAGCCTTTGCCAGCAATTAATGTATTGCCCTCAGAGCAGTTAGTATATTGTGAGGGTACTGAAATTGTTATATCGCTTGATCAAGCTTTCCCTTCTATGGAGTGGCGATTTGCCAATACAGGATTTGTATTAAGTAATGATCAAAGTGTCACGATTTCTAATTTATTAATATCTACAATGTTAGAAGTTGTTGTAGTTGACGACTTAGGATGTTCTTCAAGCCAATTTGTTGATATTCAATTTATTGATGCTCCCGTATTTAACTTTGATCCTATCAGTGATTTTAATGTATGCTCAGGAGATGCTGCTACATTAATCGCTAGTAGTCCAGATAATATCGTATGGACAGATATTAATAATGTCATCTTAGCTACTGGAAATACATTAGTGTTAGATAATGTCACTTCTAATACTACTGTTGTAGCTACTGCAACTAATGATTTAGGTTGTATTTCCGAGCAGCAAATATCCGTTGGTGTATTTCAGAATCCAGAAGTTGATTTTAATCCATTGGATAATATAAGTATATGTGAGAATCAGGTTTTTACATTAAGTATAAATACGACAGATGCTGTGTCATGGACTGATGACGATGGTAATGTCTTAGGCAGTGGAAGTAGCTTAGAATTTATGGATATCACGACTGATACAAGTTTTAATGTTACAGTTACTAACTTGTTAGGTTGTACGACTACTGATATATTTGAGATCAGTATTGATGATATGATTATCCCAGAGATAGATCTATCTCCCCTTGATAATGTAAGTACATGTATAGGAAATGGGGTAGTTGTAACTTTAGATCCTACTTATGACGTAACCTACACTGACATGATGGGTAATGTGCTTTCTACAACTAATGTTCTTGAGCTTAGTGACCTTCTTGATATGCAATTGATAGAGATAACTATAGTCGATGATAGAAATTGTACATTGATAGATACGTTTCCTATTACCATATTTGAAGACATCGGATTGGTTATCGAGAATGATCAGGATACTCTTGTATACTGTCAAGGGAGTACAATAATAGTAGGAAGTTCTTCGGATGTTAGTGCTGATGTGGAGTGGACAACGGCAGATGGGACAGTCGTAGGTAATGGTCAATTATTAGAGAATTACATGCCTCAAGGAGATGTTATGCTTACAGCGACTGCGGTTGATCAGTTTGGATGTATGGATGTCGATTCTATATTTTTATTAGAGTCAATCATACAAGGTCAAATTGCTGGAGATGCGATGATATGTCTGGGAGAGAGCACGGTTCTTACTTTTACACCTGAGTCCGATCTTGAATTCCAATTAGATTGGGAGCCAGAAGATGCGATCATTGGTGAGACAGCTAATTCTATAACGGTACAGCCTACGACGACGACACAGTACACAATGATCTATATCAATGAAGATGGCTGCGAAGCACAATACTTTATCGAAGTTGTCGTCGATGGTTTTTTTGACGGTGTTACAGCTTTTGCAGATCCTCAAGATATTTTATTCGGCGAAAGCACAGAACTGTCTACAGATCAGGATGAAGACTTCGGTTACCTTTGGTTTCCTCCTAACGAGTTAGATGATTCTAATGCAAGTATGCCGATAGCAACACCATCTGAGACTGTAACATATACTGTTACCGTTACTGAAGATAATGGTTGTACAGATACTGCCAGTGTTACAGTCAATGTAACACAACCTAACTGTGATGAGTCGGATATATTCGTCCCTAACATGTTTACACCTAATGCAGATATGCTTAATGACACATGGCGTATAGAGTCTAACTTCATAGATACTTACAGCTTGATTGTCTATGACAGATGGGGAGAAGAAGTATTCTCAAGTACTGATCAAGACATAGAATGGGACGGCACTTTCAGAAACAAAGAATTAGAACCAGATGTCTATGGATATTATCTCACAGCAACTTGTACTAATGGTTTTGAGTATACGAAGCAGGGGAATGTGACGTTGGTGAAGTAGGGAAGTTAGAAAAATAGTTAGATATAAAATCTTAAAATATTTGTTGATGGAGTTGCTTTTTAGTAACTCCATTTTTTATGCCATGTTTACCTTTTAGAGTTTTTGATACTATAGATAACCTTATTCTTTTAATTAATGATAGTGCATATGTGTTATCATGATTAATTTTTTTGAGAAATTATTTTTTAATCAAAAACTTATATTATGAAACTTAATTTTACTCTTATTTTATTTATATTCATTGGAGTATTTCAACTAACTGCTCAGGAAGGTCCAACACCTTTTGAGTGTAGATTAAGGCATAAAGCCATAACGACTCCTGCTACTGATTGCGATGGTACGAATGGCTCTGTTGCAATTTGGACGAAGAATGCCCCTCCATTTATGGGAGGTATTAGCCAAGGTCCTAATTCTCCTACTTCGAATACTTTTTATTCAGTTCCAATGAATTTTAATGGATTAGCACCTGGGACTTATTCCTACTATTTTGAAGATATAGATGGTTGTATTATTAGAGGTACTTTTACTATTGAAGATAATACAAATGAATGCTGTGACTTCGATATAGCAGAAGTAGAAATAACTAATGCTAATGGCGAATTTCCTTTTGGTAGAGCTGAATTTCTTTTAGAAGGTGGTACACCTCCATATTCTAATACTGCAAATCCACAATCAAATGATGAAGGCTATTTTTATTTTTCTCCGTTGTTTCCAGGATTTTATGAGATTACATTTATAGATGGAAATGGTTGTGAAATTACCTTTGCTTTTGAAATATCTTCATTTGCACCTGATGATAATAGCTCTAAGAATCTAAATTCAAGAAGTAATTCTGAAAAAAGTAGTGTCACTATTATAAATAATGAAAGTATTACAGTATATCCTAATCCTGTTCAAAATATACTTAACATTACCAATGCAACTAATGACATAGATTATCAGATTGTAAGAATAACGGAGAACACAGGTAAGGAGGTGCTTTCAAGTAAAGTTACGAATACAAGTCAGTCACAAATAGATGCCAGTGCATTATCACAAGGCATGTACTTGATAGAGATTACTGATAATATGGGTAATAAATCCCTTCAAAGATTTTTGAAAATGAATTAATGTATAAATAATATAGATTCTTTTTAATGGGACAGGGCTCAGGCTTCTGTCCTTTTTTTCGATATTTCCGTTAAGACATATTCTAAAATTATTCAACTGATAGCTTGGATTATATTTTGATTTTTTATTGATATCTCTGTTTACCTTTCCAGTATTCTGATACCATAGATGTAAATACTTTTTAATCATTTAGATACAATCTATATGGTTGTATGCTATAAAACTTACATCTATGAAATTAAATCAATTCTTATTTAAATTTTTATGTTTTTTTATTTTATTGCTATTGAGTTCGATAACCTATTCGCAGTGTGCACTTAATGCTGGTGCAGATGATTTAACTTTATGTGATACAGACACAGATTTTGATTTAAATGCAACACCAGGTAGTCAGATTGCTATAGGCACTATAAGATGGTCTAATCCAAACTCAGACCTGTTTTTGTTTGATCCTACTTTAGAAGATCCAATTGTACTAATAGATGACAACCTTACTCCATCGGGTTGTTATGATTTTATAGTCAGCGCTATGTGTACCACAGGAGGAAATAGTGGCTCAATGGTATCGGATACGGTTCAGATTTGCTTTGGTCCAGAACCAACGCAAGCTGTCATAACCGAAACTAATGGTAATGATGCTCCTGCGATTGATACGATTTGTCAGGACTTGATTCTTTATGGTAATACCAATTTAGTTTTTGGTGAAACTGGGTGTTGGTCAATTTTGGAGAATTCATCTTCAGTTATGATTCGCTTTAACAATGATATAAATAATTGCTTTGTAGCAGGAGAATCTTTCGGTGATAATGTATTAGATGTTACATTTATTAATCCCCCAAGAAATATTTGTGCTACAGTTGTTTTTCAGTATACTATAAATAACGGTTTTTGTACAACAACTGATATAATAACTATTGTTTTAACAGGTATGCCAGAGAATGTAAGTTTAGGTCTTCAGTTTGAACAGGGTTTTTTCCCATTTAGACTTGAGTCTGAATGTACTGATGCTGATATTGAAGATTTTCCTAGAACTTTGTGTACTGATAAAGATACGATACTTTTCATAGGTTCTGGTATAGGTTGCTTGGGAGGTACTACTAACTTTTCTGTAACACCTCCTGGACGTATTATAAGCCAAAGCAGTAGAAATGCAAGGATTGAACTTCCTGAGGATCAAGAATATATTGTTAGTTACACAGCCATGGGAGGACCTTGTGGAAATGGAACCGTTATGGATAGATTTGTAAAGTGTTCAATTCCTGAATTTGTTGACGATATTGAGATATACTACTGTGACTCTATTCCTACAACAGTAACTTTTTTTAATCAACCTGATGATGAATGGTTTACAACAAGTAGTTCTGGTATAACTGACGGTGATATAGACCAATCAGGAAGTACCGTAACTATCAATAATATTCCTGAAGATGCAAATAGGATTACAATTTTTCAATGTATAGGTTCTGAAGGGTGTGAACAATGTACTAGGCTTAGGCGTATTGATCTACGTTTATTTCCTCAATTTGAAGATCAAAGTTCCACATTAGATTTTTTATGTGGGACTGTAATGAATTGGAATCCTTGGGATCAAGTTTCAGTTCCTATAGCAGGTAATAACCCTACAGTTACCGTTCTTTCTGCTCCACCAAATAGTGGTGGCATCGATCCAGGTGAGGATTTTTTTGGAACAAATCCTTCATTATCTTTACTTGAAACAGGCGAATATAAGTTCCGTTTAAATATTTCACAAGGTGTTTGCATTGAAGAACTTATACTTTGTGTTAACGTCTGTGACGCAGGATTACCTTCAGCTGGATCCGTGACAGAACTTCCTGAATGTGAAGAGATCAATATTGTGGGAGTTACTAATGACGACGAATGTGCTGATCCGCTATGGACTCAAATTTCAGGGCCTCCAATTGTTTTTACAGAGGGGTCAGCTACAGATTTAAGTCCTACTATAGAGGCAGACAGTCTTGGTAAAATTGTTTTAGAGTTTAGTATATCTCGAGAGGACGATTGTTATTTGGCAGATACAATTTGCATTGAAGTAATACCTTGTGATACTTTAGTACCGCCATGCGATCTCCCATGCCCACCAGCGATGTATACATGTGAGCCTGATTCTGGAGGATTCTATTTATATCTTGATGGTATTAATCAAGCTACTAACCCTACTGGTCCGACTTATTATCCTTGTAATCCTGATTTGACTTTTATACCATTTGGTGATCCAATTTTATTAGATTCTGTATGTGTTACTGTTTGTGATTGGTCTACTGTCGACTTATCAGATGAAGATCCTTGTGAGGATGCATGTTGCTGGGATTATAAGTTTTTACTTGAAGTCTGTTGTGATGGCGATGCGCCAATGGCAGAATATATTTGTGACCCCAATTCAAAAACTTTTGTTCTACACATTAATGGTGAAAGTCAATCTGGTGAACCTTCGTATAGGGTTTGTCCTGAAGAATTTCAAAATGAATTGCCATTTGAATATGCTGAAACGACTGTCGAAATAGAAATTTGCGAATGGGGTAACGGAGTAAGTCCTAATTGCGAAGAACCTGGTTTGTGTTGTTGGACAATTCCTGTAGATGTTCCGGAAGTATGTTGCTCTGGTGATGCTCCAGATGTTTATTTAGAGTGTCATAATGAATTTGGTCAATTCTGTATAGTAGTGGATGGCGTACATCCTTGGGATCCTAATGGTCAAGGGTATCTCGTATGTGGTCCTGATGGACAGGCACCTTGCTTTATTGTAGAAGATCCAAGGACTCAGTCAGAAGTTACTTTCACAGTATGTGAGTATGGCTTCGAAACAGAGTGTGGTGATAGAGATGCTGACTGTTGCTGGGAGTATACGATCCCACTTAAGTCTTGCTGCCCAGAAAAGCCAGAGCTTGATTTTGAATGTATTGAAGGTGAGGCATGCTTGACAATTAATGGTGTCTCAGCATCTAAGAGTACAGAATTTGAGTTGGTATCACGGGATGAGTGTTTTTCTTCAGAATCAATAGGAAGCGAGTTCTTACTAACGATCAATTCAAAGCGATTTAGAAATTGTTCTTGGAATATATTGGCTAGAGTGCCTGATTGCAGAGAAGATTGTAATATAGAGCTAGCAATGACTTGTTTTAGAGGAAGATCATGCTTGTTTATAAACGGAGCTCCTGCTCGTAAGCAAACAGGTGAATATAATGTGCAGGGAGCAAATCTTTGTTTTGCACCTAGATATGCAGGACGTTCAGTAAGCTATACAGTAACTGATAGAGAGAATCCTGATTGTGTTGTACCTGGTACATTTGTAATAAGAGATTGCAGTATTGAAGATTGCGATATAGAATTAGCTATGACATGTTATAATGGTAGCGCCTGCTTATTTATAAAAGGGGCTCCTGCTAATCTTCAAACTTCTGAATATAAGGTCATAGGACCAGCTTTATGTTTAGGAGATAAGGATATTGGATCAACAGTTACTTATGTGGTTGCCTCTTCTGAAAATGGAGATTGCCAAGTAACAGGTACCTTCATTGTCGCAGATTGTAGGAAAGATACAGAGGGGGGAACAGGAAGCAGCGTTAAGTCTACTCTTGATATAATTGATAATGTGACGAGTATAGAGGATATTAAGATGTACCCTAATCCAGCTTTAGACAATTTGTATTTAAGTCATAATATTGATGCAGTGGTTAAGTACCAGATCATTAATACAGACGGTAAGATTGTCGCAAGAGGAGACTTAATAAGATCTGTAGAGACAATGATTTCACTAGACGCTTTTACTTCTGGTCTTCATATTATAAGATTAGAGAATAGCAAAAATGAATTAATAGGTGTCAAGAAATTTATAAAATTATAAACTCATTAGTTTAGTATACTGATATGTTAGAGGCACATATATATATTGCGCCTCTAACATTTTAAGATATGAAGTAGACAAGTAAAAGAGTTCTAAGGTAATGTAGATTTTACTAAAAAAATCTATGGAGATTATTTATCACTTTATTGAAAAACAGTTTACCTTCTGCAATAAAATATACTATAAAACGTATACGTATACAATTCATTTTATTTAAAGGGTAGGTCCTAGCGTCGCTAGGACCTTTTTTGTTTTGGGCTTTATTAGTAGAATTTATCGTTTAGTAAATATTTATTTTACTTTTTATTTACACTATATCGATATTTTTAATTTAGCGTATATAGCTGACTATCAATAATTTATAAAAATTTATTACTTAATCTAAAGGCTTGTCAGCTAATATTCTTATTTTTAGTTGTTTACCTTTTTATCTTTCTGATACTATTAGTGAACTTTTACTTACACCCTTTATAAAAATGAAGTTTCAATATTCTAATCTAAACTCACTTACATGTGCTTTTATCATAGAAGCACATACTAAGCAAACCGAGCAAGTATCTTGCTGGGCCAGGACCTTATTGTCCCGTACCCTGAAAGTATTATCGCGTTTGTACCCTGAAGTAGTTTTAGGTCTATTCTTCCTTTCATTTTTTTATTTCCGTATACTTACAATAGCCGTACATACAATAGTGAGTTATGTTAATAACTAATCTACTTATTGTGTATTATCAGACTATTGCTAAGAAATAAAGTTTTCTGAATTTATACTTGAAAATTAAACCTTTAAACTTTTAAAAATGAAAAACTTACTTACGCTTTTTGTAATGTTGTCTGCGCTGTCTTTGGTTGGGCAGGATTTCTTTTCCCGTCCATCTGAAACTGGTGGTGGAAACCAAAAAGAACATTGTAGTAACAAAGGTGCCAAAATTGCTGTACACTATTTTGCTTTACCTTTTACCATACCTACATCAAATATTAATTCTGGAAATGGGTCTACACAAGTTTCAGTAAAACGAATTCAACATTGGGACGGGTACCCTCTTAATAATTGTAATAATTATCTGTACAGGGTTGATGTTTATTTGAATATAGAAACTCCAATTAAACTTGGTTTTGATTGTCGTGATGAGATGATTCGAAGTTATAGAAATGTTAGTTACAAGCTACAAGTAGGCGGCCAATGTTTATATGATTATCTACATTCTAATGGATACATTTATCCTGTGGACTATAATTGCATTTCTCGAAACTGTGGATGGATTACAAGAAGAGTTTGGGTTTGTAACGATTGTAATATTAATGATGATAATCCAGATGATGAAATAGAAATAGGACGTAAAAGTTATGACGGTGGTTCTGATTCAGTTTGGCCTAATCCTTTTAGCAGTAATTTATTGTATGATCTTTCAAATGATATTGAAAAAATTGAATTGTTAGATTTATCGGGTAGACTAATTAACAATGTAATAAGTCCTCAAGAAAGAAAAGGGATAATAGATACAAGTGATTTAGAATTTGGAGTTTATATCTTGAAAGTGAAATATTTAGATGGGTCTTATGATTCCTTTAAGGTTGTAAAGCAATAACTTAACTACAGAAATGTTAAGGATTATTCTAATATTATCACTTTACTTTATTTCAACTGAGTCGGGGTTGTATGCTCAAAATCAGGTTGAAATAGAGCTTCAAATTGATAGCTTAATCAAAGAGTCAGATGCCTTATTAAAACTTAGAGCTCCATACTCTCAGAATATAGAATTAATCAAGCGGGCTCAAAAACTTGCATCAAGTATCGATTTTTGGGAAAAAGATGTGGAGTGTTTGTTTAGGATTTCGCTGTTCTATGATCTAGATAGTAATAAAAAGCTGAGCCAAGAATATTTGGATAAAGCTTATTATAAAGGTAAGAAGCATATAGGAGAAGATTATTCAGTGCTTCCATTTATCTATGCAAAAAAAGTAAGAAGCCTTAGAAGTAATAAAGAATATTTGGCTTCAAATGCTTTAGCACGTGAAGGATTAGAAGTCCTCCCGAAATTAAAGTATTACAATAAGGGTAATCTTTTAAACTTTATTGTTTATAATTTTATTTCACTTGGAGATTACTCAAGTGCATTGCCTATAATAGATTTAGCAATAGATCAGTGGAATGAAAAAAAAACAAGCGACAGAGACTTATTTATTTACTGTGAATCTCATTATTTAAAAGCTAGAGTATTAGCGCAAGTTAATAAAGATAACCTTGTATACTCTAATCTAAAAAGAGCTGAAGAAATAATGATTCATTCAAGCTATCCAAAGGCAAGTTTCGAATTAATAAACATTTGGACGTATGGAGGTAGCCATTTCGCTAAGCAAGGTAACATAGAAAAATGCGAGTACTTTCTCAATAAAATTGATAGTTCGGGATATGATATGACTGATAACCAAAAAGGAGAATATTATTCAATTTTAGCTGACTACAGATCAAATTTAGATTTTCCAATTGACTCGATTGTTTCATTAACTGAATTGTCTAATTCTTTCTTTAACAAAGATAATTTGACACAAAACAATGATATCAATAAGTACGAAAACCTTAGACTTTTAGGAGATCTATATTTGGAGGCTGGAGATTATAACATGTCAATTCGTCAATATAATGGAGCTCTCGATTCATTAAGAGTTGATTTGCTAAATGTTGATCCTTCTTCAATAGTTGATAAAGCTGATGTAATACCAGTCATGTCATCCTTATTCGAATCACACTACTTAGATAATGACCAAGAAGGCGGAAGAAATGTATTAGATAAACTACTTCCTATAATGCGTTATTTTATAATAGAAAATAACAGTGATTCGCATATAGAATTCTGGGCTGAAGAAAATATTTCTGTTTTAGAAAAAGGTCTGAAGTTTGCTTACCAATACGAAGATTATGATTTAGCATTTCGATTAATAGAAGAAAATAAATCAAACTTATTGGTAAAGGATATGATCACTCATCAACTGAGGTCATCAGCTGGTTATGAGAACTCTTATGTGCAACAAGAACGAGAATTAATTTATGAGATTTCTAGATTAAGGAGTTTAATTATTTCAGTGACTTCTGAAGAAGAGAAAGAAGAACTCAATAAAGAAATCGTTCACAATGAGTTAGAATTGGAAAAAGTAAAGGTCAATCTTGAAAGTGTAGATCAAGATTATGTTGATGTCAAGTACAACTTAAATAGACCTGACTTAGTAACTTATCAAAGTAGTTTAACTAATAATGAATGTGTTGTAGAGTTCTTCATCGGATTAGATAATATCTACCAGATATTTATTACTCCAGATAAAGTGATGCTTCTAAAAGAGGATAATCCAGTAGATATAAGAAATGATGTTCAGGTACTATTTGAAAGTAATAGTACTAATGCAGATGTTATTACTGTAGATTCTATCTCAAGTCAAGTATTTAATAAATTAGGTTTAGAAAAATTAAAAGAGTTTGCACCTAATTGTAAGCGTTTAAAGATCATACCTGATGACTATCTTTCCAATGTGTCTTTTGGGCAATTAAACGATAATGAAGGTCAAGCACTTGTAGATGATTACTCTATAGAATATCAGTATTCTTCTAATCTTGATCGCATTTTGGACGAGCGTCAAAATGAGAAAACGACTAAGAGCTTTATAGGCTATGCATATGAAAGTAAGAATGCTGCAATAGCTATGGATATCCGATCATGTAGTACAACTGCATTAACTAATCTATTATGTAGCAAGAAAGAATTGAGTGCTATACAGTCTATTGTATCTGATGATAAGATAGGGGTTATAGAGAATAAGTTAGATTTCGTTAATTATTGCTCTAACGCTAAGGTCATACACCTTGCCACTCATGCTTGTGTTGATGCGGAAGATCCTGAGAACAGCCGATTATATTTTGGTGGTGAGTTTCTGACGAGTTACGAGTTAAAGTTATTGAACTTAAATTCTGAACTTGTAGTGTTAAGCGCATGTGAGACTGGATATGGTGACATCGTAAGTGGCGAAGGTTCTATGTCTATATCTAAGGCATTCTTTCAAGCAGGTACTAAGAGTACATTAGTGAGTTTATGGCCAGTTGATGATTGTTCTACATCTCAGTTGATGGAGTTATTCTATACAGAACTAAAAACTGGATTGCCCAAGGATGAAGCCTTGAGACAAGCGCAGCTTAAGTATCGCCAGACAGCCAATCCTGCATTCACGGCACCTTATTATTGGGCGGGATTTGTTGTAGTCGGTGATACAAGTCCAGTATGGTCGTCTTCTATTTTTGATTTGAAATGGATCTTAGGTATTGGATTAGCTATAGTCCTGATAGTGATAGCATTTTTAGTTAAGTCTCGAAAAAGTAGTACCCTATGATCGATTTGGTACAAATGCGCAAAGAATTTATTCATGGAAATCTCGATGGCCTAAAGGATATCTACAGGCTATACAAGGATGATGTCATTAATGTTATTAAGTCGAAAACCTATGCAACTAATATTGATGCTGAAGAGTATTTCAGCCAATCATTATTAGTGTTCTATGAGAACCTTTTAGAGGATAAAAGAAATGAGATAAAATCAGTAAAAAACTACCTAATAGGAATCTGTCTGAATACGCTAAAAACGGATATTTGTTGTAAAAGCAAATTTAAACAAAAGGCAGATGATGTCCGAGTATTACTCTATGAGTATCAGCAGTATGACTCTACATCTGAATATCGCAATGAATTAAAAAGAATATGTAGAGATTCAATGCGACAACTAGATCAACGATGCAAAAAAATTATCTGCTCATACTATCTAGACAAAATGTCTATGCGGGATATAGCGACCAACTTAAGTTTATCCAGTTCTGATGTTGCAAAAACATTGAAAAGCCGTTGCTTTAAAAAACTAATTAATCTTACGAAAAAAATACAAAGTGGAAGAATTACCAACTGAAAAAATAAATCTTATTCATAAATATCTTGGACCTGGATTATCTGATCACGAAGATATTCATTTTAAATCCTACTTAACTGAGTCCAGTTTCAGAGAAGAATTACTTTTTAGAACTGAAGTCCTTGAGGCAGTGTCGGAAAATCGATTAGATGATGCAAGTCAAGTTATCAAAGAAGCAAGATTAGAATATAAAGATAATCTTAATGATAAGGCACCAAATAAATCTGCCGTGAAGTTTCTTGTTGGTGGGATAGTAGTGTTTTTTATTTTAGCTGCTGGTATTCATTTTTTAATGAACAGAAATACTAAGCTGAGATCATCACAAATATTTGCTGAGAATTATCAGCCTTATCCACCTCAACAATCAACTCGAGGAGCATCCTTGGATACAAATGCTGACTTTGATGAAGCTATGAGATATTATGTTGCGGAAGATTATGAAAAAGCATCTGAGTCCCTTAAGAATATTAGTATCAATTCTGATAATATCAAACTGTATCAAGGTATCAGCTATTTAGAGCAAGATAATTTTGAAGCTGCAGAAATTGGTTTTAAGTCACTGATGTATAGCGAAAGCAAGAGCCTTGCTGAGCAAGGGGAATGGTACCTATCACTATTGTACTATAAACATAAAATGCCATTAAAAGGTGATTCTGTTATAACTAAAATAGCGAAAGATCCTACTCATATTTTCTATAACAGAGCACAGAAGATTCTTTCAGATAATTAGGCATATGGTTAATTTTGCAATATCAATGACATAACTATTGATATTATCGAATCAAATTGTCGGTTCTAAATTCTTTTAGTTTCTAAATAGGGCATTCACCTTATCTGAAAACCTCTTACCTTTGCGCCATGAGTAAGAAAGGTCGCGTATTAGTAGCCATGAGTGGAGGTATAGACAGTACCGTGACTGCCATGATGTTACATGATGAAGGCTATGAGATAGTAGGCATTACAATGAAGACATGGGATTATGCTTCTTCAGGCGGTTCTACCAAGGAGACTGGTTGTTGCAGCTTAGATTCTATTAACGATGCTCGTCAGATAGCCGTAGAGAAAGGGTTTCATCATTTTATAGTCGACATTAGAGAAGAGTTCGGTGATTATGTCATCGATAACTTTGTAGATGAGTATATCGCAGGGCGGACACCTAATCCTTGCATTCTTTGTAATACCCATATTAAGTGGAGTGCACTGATTAAGCGTGCTGATGCGATGGACTGTGAGTTTATCGCAACAGGGCATTATGCTAAAATTAAGCATGAGAATGACCGCTACTTTATATCTAAAGGTATAGATCCTCGTAAAGATCAGTCTTATGTTCTCTGGGGATTATCTCAGGAATGTATGGCGAGAACGATGTTTCCATTAGCTGGGCTTACAAAGACAGAAATCCGACAAATGGCTCATGACTGGGGATATGCGGAATTATCTAAGAAGCCTGAGAGTTATGAGATATGCTTTGTGCCCGATAATGATTACAGAGGATTCTTGAAAAGAAGAGTGCCAGAGTTAGAGCAAAACTTAAAGGGAGGTAAGATGGTGGACCTTAGCGGAAAAGTATTAGGCACGCATGATGGTTATCCATTTTATACAATAGGACAAAGGAAAGGGCTCGGAGGCGGATTCTTGACACCTAAGTATGTTACTGATATTAATCCTGATACAAATACTGTAGTTCTGGGTGAAGCAGATGACTTACTCAAAAATTCGTTAGTAGTAGGAGAGATGAACTATCAGAAGTATGATAAAGTGCCGACAGGACAAGATTACGTCACGATGGTAAGGTATAATGATAGAGGGACATTGTCAGAGGTGAGTTATGATGCGAATGGAGATTGTAACGTCCACTTCAAGGCGAATGTAAGAGGTATAGCACCAGGACAATCCGCTGTCATATATGACGGTGAAGATGTAATAGCTGGTGGCTTAATACTTAAAAGATAAAAAAGTAGTAATTTTATATTAAATAAATAGATAATGTTTAAAAGTCTGGAAATTAAAATATTATTATCAATAATAGCTGTTGCATTATTGTTATCATCATGTGGTGACGAAACTAAGAGCTTAGACACCGATTCCTTTGGATATGAGTACTATCCAATTGAAGCTGGTAAATTTTGGGTCTATAAGATGGATGAGACCTTGATTAAATTAGAAGGTAATGGTAATACGACTTCTACATACTTCTTAAGAGAAGATGTAACAGAAAGCTTTGTTAATACAGTAGGCGATACAATATTTAAGATTCAGAGATCTATATCGGACACTCAAGATGGCGCCTATGCAACTACTGATATCTGGACAGCCGAAGCGACACGAGAAGGTATATATAGAGTAGAAGAAAACTTAGAATTTGTAAAAATGATATTTCCATTTAAAGTAGGAACATCTTGGGAAGGAAATTTATTTGATAATCTGACTGAAGTCAACGTAGCAGAAACGAATGTCTGGGTCTATAAAGATTGGGGTAATTATGAAGTAGCGTCTAAAGGCATACCGTTTGCTGTAGAAGGTGAAAACTATCCTACCGTAACTAAGATTGATCAAGCCAATTTTGAAACTTCTATTGAGCGAAGATATGCAGTAGAATATTATGCTGAAGGTGTAGGACTCATACAGAAAGAGATGGAAATATACGATACGCAATGCCCTTGTCCTGGACAATCATGGATACAGAAAGCAGAGGCTGGATTTAAATTAACGCAGACTCTTGTAGATCATAATTAATAGATCACTTCAGTGAATAAACTTGAACTCGTAGAAGTAGGGCATACTAAGAAGCCGAAAGGTATAGATGGCTCTCTCAAGATTCACATAGATGATGAGTACGTCGATGACGTCAGTAATGCACGAGCTATCTTTATTGATCTTGATGGCTCACGAGTACCTTTTCTTATTAATAAGTTTACTGTAGAAAGTCAGCTACTCATCAAGTTAGATGAAGTTGATTCTCCACAAGAAGCGGAACAATGCACTGCTAAGGCAGTCTTCCTTGATGTCAACGAAGTGACGACCGTATCGGATGTTAATGCTCACGTACATCCATTTGTAGGATATGCGGTTATAGATCATGAGGATAAGGAACGTGGACATATCACTTCCGTAGAAGAATACCCCAATCAAATGATGGCATTCATTACTAACGGAGCCACAGATTTCATGTTGCCTATACATGAAGATATAATCATTAAACTCGACGAAAATAATGATACTATTAAGCTGGAGATTCCGGAGGGAATAGAAGGGTTGTAGAATACTTAAGAATAAACTTGAGTATATATGGAAATAGCATAGTCCAATCAAATCATTCACAATAAAGTATCGACTTCAACATACTATATGTAATCATTTAATATACAAGTTATGGTATGCGTCAATCAATATTTTTTTTAGCCTCTTTAATTTGTTATACTAGTTTATTCTCACAGTCTATAATAGATTCAAGTTTATTGATTGACAGTCTCATCATCTATTATGATTCAGATACCTATGAGTTAAAGGAAGAACAGATTGATACTATAATGACATTTGTAATGAAGAGTAAAGATGGCGTAGGCTTGCATTACACTATTAAGTCTTATACAGATTCTGATGGAAGTAATAATTACAATTATAAGCTAGCGCAGAATAGATACCATGGTGTCTTAGAAGTTCTTAGTTCTATGGCTATCGAATTAAGTAAAGTAGAAAAAGAAATATACGGAGAAATTGGTCTTTCTAAACCTGAATATAACGAAATAGAGAAAGCAGATAATCGTCGAACTATATTGTATAATGGCGCCTATTTGACCCCCCGAATGGCGCAAGCTGACCCCCTAAAAATGGCGCAAGCTGACCCCCTATGATTCAGGAGTGGATTTCAAAGATAATTAATAGATCCTAAGTACTTTTTCTTAGGCTTTTTCCTTTCAATTCTATTTTAGAATATTTTGCTGTGAGACGATCTAAGATGGCGTCTGCGATAGTTGGTTCATTAAT
>Ga0209185_1001766_pt1 | contig 17421 bp, 21 predicted proteins | sample SidtaG_2_FD_187425 | JGI IMG/M metagenome (GOLD analysis project Ga0209185, IMG submission 187425) | Marine algal microbial communities from Sidmouth, United Kingdom - Sidmouth_Asex2 metaG (SPAdes) (version 2) | ecosystem: Host-associated > Algae > Red algae > Unclassified | place: Sidmouth... | reverse complement strand
TATTTTGCCCTCGTTTTACTTATTTTGAGTATGTGCTAAGAATACCTCAATACGAAGAGCGTTTATTTAAAGTACAAAAAGGAAGAGATATTCACGCACAAAAGAGTGAACGCAATATAGATTATTTAAGAAAACGTATAGGCGTAAAACGCAAGTTATTCAATCAATATTTAACCAATTCTTTTTTACGAGGCGAAGTAGATGAGGTTTTATTTTTGGAAGATGGAACGGCAGCTCCATTAGACTATAAATTTGCAAAATACGATGATAAAATTTTTGATACTTATAAAACACAATTGTTTTGTTATGCGATTTTGATAGAAGAAAACTTTGGTGTAAATGTAAGCAAAGGCTATTTGGTATATACCCGAAGTAAAAACAAATTAGTTGAAATTCCGATTACAGAAGCGGATAAATTGAAGGTTCGCATGACCGTTAAAGAGATTTTGGCAATTATTCAAAAAAATTATTATCCAAAGGCTACGAAATATAAAAAAAGATGTGTAACTTGTACTTATCGAAATATTTGCATAAAATAGTTCTTTCCGCCTCTTAATTTATGGAGAGTGCTTTGAAAAACACCTATAAACCATTGAAAATGAGCAACATACATTCTCGGAAAAACCATAAAAAACGACAAAAATCGTTCATTGACATATTGGTATATTTTGGATGTAGCAAAACGAAATTGCATCTAAACACTTATATATCAGTGAATTATGAGAGCAGACGGCTTTCTATTTTACTTCCAGCATAACAAGGATTGAAACGCCGAGCTTCAATTTCATTTGGAATCTTTGTTTTTGCTTTCTATTTTACTTCCAGCATAACAAGGATTGAAACTCTTCTAAAAATTGCGTGACAGTATTAAATACAATCTTTCTATTTTACTTCCAGCATAACAAGGATTGAAACTGTTTTTACTGCCTCCGAAATTACACAATCTATCCCCTTTCTATTTTACTTCCAGCATAACAAGGATTGAAACCGTGCCTTTTGTTGTTTGGCAAGTTCTGTATTGACTCTTTCTATTTTACTTCCAGCATAACAAGGATTGAAACCAAAAGATGATTCAATAGGACTTATCACAAACTACACTTTCTATTTTACTTCCAGCATAACAAGGATTGAAACCGCACATATCAGTGCCACCCAATGTAGTATTCGTTGCTTTCTATTTTACTTCCAGCATAACAAGGATTGAAACAATTATAATACAACAGATAATCCTCCAGAATATTTCCTTTCTATTTTACTTCCAGCATAACAAGGATTGAAACTATCGAATGAAGATACAGAAGCTCTAAGTAAGTTATCTTTCTATTTTACTTCCAGCATAACAAGGATTGAAACTTTCATATTTTGATAATTTCTTCTTTATCTTTTGTCCTTTCTATTTTACTTCCAGCATAACAAGGATTGAAACATAAAATATCGCCTATTTCGCCATATCCCGGTCTTCTTTCTATTTTACTTCCAGCATAACAAGGATTGAAACTTCTGACAGAAATCAATAAGGATTATTTGAAATTTGCTTTCTATTTTACTTCCAGCATAACAAGGATTGAAACTTGCGTCGGACGGGGGTAATATGTAGCGTATTGGGCTTTCTATTTTACTTCCAGCATAACAAGGATTGAAACTTTGGAAGATTGTCTATATAGAATTGATGATCACTTCTTTCTATTTTACTTCCAGCATAACAAGGATTGAAACGAAGTTGTGGTTCATAGGTTAGGTCAAGTTTTAAGACTTTCTATTTTACTTCCAGCATAACAAGGATTGAAACGAGCAATGTCGATGATGGCTACGCTTCTGGGCAAAGGCTTTCTATTTTACTTCCAGCATAACAAGGATTGAAACTTCTAAAAGTAATCTGTAAATTTCTGCTGTGTCTTCCTTTCTATTTTACTTCCAGCATAACAAGGATTGAAACAAAAATGCTTTTGCTGAAACTGAAAATCAAGAGGAACTTTCTATTTTACTTCCAGCATAACAAGGATTGAAACCATCTATTGTAGACAAATCAGCATTTACATCACTTACTTTCTATTTTACTTCCAGCATAACAAGGATTGAAACATGTGAAGCCTAAGACTTTCCTTGTATTTCTTGTACTTTCTATTTTACTTCCAGCATAACAAGGATTGAAACTTGTAATGACATTTGTTTTCCATCAAATGGCTAAACCTTTCTATTTTACTTCCAGCATAACAAGGATTGAAACGGGTCATAAAAGATGAAGAGTGGTTTCATGAAGGGCTTTCTATTTTACTTCCAGCATAACAAGGATTGAAACAAATAAATAGCATCTCTAACACTATCTAAATATTTTCTTTCTATTTTACTTCCAGCATAACAAGGATTGAAACAAAACAGGTTAAGCACAGGACACGTACTACCAAGACTTTCTATTTTACTTCCAGCATAACAAGGATTGAAACGGTATAGGTTATAATTATCTAAAGTCGGCAGATGAACTTTCTATTTTACTTCCAGCATAACAAGGATTGAAACAAAACTGACTCAATACGGTTACCTTCATCTTGGATTACTTTCTATTTTACTTCCAGCATAACAAGGATTGAAACAAGATTTTAGAGGAAAAAGTAAACGCATTTACTTTGCTTTCTATTTTACTTCCAGCATAACAAGGATTGAAACTAGTGTTCCAAAAACCTTGTAACCACCCTAAATATACTTTCTATTTTACTTCCAGCATAACAAGGATTGAAACATGTTTCTTTGCCTTTGCTCCAATCTAATTTGTCACCTTTCTATTTTACTTCCAGCATAACAAGGATTGAAACGGTATTGTTAAGTAATTTTTGGATAATGCTTTGTGTACTTTCTATTTTACTTCCAGCATAACAAGGATTGAAACATCGATCAGACATTTGGTTTTGAAACCATTAATCACTTTCTATTTTACTTCCAGCATAACAAGGATTGAAACAAAACGCACCTTCATCTATAAACATAAAATCATCTGCTTTCTATTTTACTTCCAGCATAACAAGGATTGAAACAAAATGGGTCGAGAGAAATTAGACAAAAGTGGAGTCTTTCTATTTTACTTCCAGCATAACAAGGATTGAAACTTAGGTTTTGTTGAGCTTGCTTCTTTCACTTCTTCCTTTCTATTTTACTTCCAGCATAACAAGGATTGAAACCTAATACAGTGGTTGCTACTGTGAATTCTATAACTGCTTTCTATTTTACTTCCAGCATAACAAGGATTGAAACAATTAATTCAAAAACCAAGCATTGGGATTTCATACCCTTTCTATTTTACTTCCAGCATAACAAGGATTGAAACTCTGTTGTCATTTTTTCTTGTTTTTTGGGGGTTTTCTTTCTATTTTACTTCCAGCATAACAAGGATTGAAACATCCAGGCACTTAAATTGTGTAGAGCTAATTTTTTGCTTTCTATTTTACTTCCAGCATAACAAGGATTGAAACTAACTTCTATTATAAAGTTGTCAACTTTTGGAATACCTTTCTATTTTACTTCCAGCATAACAAGGATTGAAACTCGCTTGCGAATATCGCTTCACTAAGATTTTCTTTTCTTTCTATTTTACTTCCAGCATAACAAGGATTGAAACGCAAAATCGTTCCGCTACATCTATCTAATTGAGTCACTTTCTATTTTACTTCCAGCATAACAAGGATTGAAACGAAAAATCTGAACTAATTAAAGGCATTAGTACAGCCTTTCTATTTTACTTCCAGCATAACAAGGATTGAAACATCTCAGCTTACTGTTAGATGATGTTTCTTATAATCTTTCTATTTTACTTCCAGCATAACAAGGATTGAAACTCCAGTTCCGTACGGGCTGTATTGATTCTATCATTGCTTTCTATTTTACTTCCAGCATAACAAGGATTGAAACGATGTCGGATAATGGTTTTTAATTCTTTGATTGTACTTTCTATTTTACTTCCAGCATAACAAGGATTGAAACTAAGTTCCATTAGTACCAGGAATCATAGCAAAAGCTCTTTCTATTTTACTTCCAGCATAACAAGGATTGAAACTGAAACATCTAATAGAAACCACCTCCTACCAAAAATCTTTCTATTTTACTTCCAGCATAACAAGGATTGAAACACAAAAAAACCTTTTTGCCCACCTATACCTAAATCACTTTCTATTTTACTTCCAGCATAACAAGGATTGAAACGAAAAGGCAAAAGACGATACAAAAAGAACTCTACAGCTTTCTATTTTACTTCCAGCATAACAAGGATTGAAACTCTTTTGCATAATGGGCAGGTCTTCTTTGAAAATTTCTTTCTATTTTACTTCCAGCATAACAAGGATTGAAACTATAGCTTGGCGCATTTGGAGAGAACGGTGGATTGCTTTCTATTTTACTTCCAGCATAACAAGGATTGAAACACATTGTATATAGGTTTTTGATAGGGCTATCAAAAACTTTCTATTTTACTTCCAGCATAACAAGGATTGAAACACTTATTTTCTAATGTTTGGCGTTGTAAATCATACTTTCTATTTTACTTCCAGCATAACAAGGATTGAAACCCATCACAGCACCAAGATACGTCTTTACCCTTTAACTTTCTATTTTACTTCCAGCATAACAAGGATTGAAACCTTTCCTCAAATGATACCTTATACCGAGATAAGCACCTTTCTATTTTACTTCCAGCATAACAAGGATTGAAACGTTGAATCATAACCTCGACCTTTGCCGTAAGTCTCGCTTTCTATTTTACTTCCAGCATAACAAGGATTGAAACCCACTTGGGTAGTTTGATGTTCCGTAAGATTGGTCTTTCTATTTTACTTCCAGCATAACAAGGATTGAAACAGACTCAATAACTTGTTTTGAAGGTCTAAAATAGCCTTTCTATTTTACTTCCAGCATAACAAGGATTGAAACACCAAATCCACGCTAAACGTACAAGGCTTAGTATCACTTTCTATTTTACTTCCAGCATAACAAGGATTGAAACATAAACAAAAAAAAACGCACCCTATGTGCTAAGGTGCTTTCTATTTTACTTCCAGCATAACAAGGATTGAAACTGCCTACTCTTATCCCGTTGTAGTATTGGTTTGTTCTTTCTATTTTACTTCCAGCATAACAAGGATTGAAACCAGTAAACTAACGCACAATCTTCGGAACTTGTTTTGTCTTTCTATTTTACTTCCAGCATAACAAGGATTGAAACCCTATTGGCGGTAAATTGTTTTTTATAGGTTTGAACCTTTCTATTTTACTTCCAGCATAACAAGGATTGAAACTTACATTCCTTACCTTTTAGATTCCTTACACGCTCCTTTCTATTTTACTTCCAGCATAACAAGGATTGAAACTAAATTTGGAATTGCATTTGCTCAAAGATATTTAACTTTCTATTTTACTTCCAGCATAACAAGGATTGAAACAAGGAGCGTGTTAAGCAATATGAAGAAGAAGATATACTTTCTATTTTACTTCCAGCATAACAAGGATTGAAACACAGATTTTGAATGTCTTAATATCGCTGTTAAAATCTTTCTATTTTACTTCCAGCATAACAAGGATTGAAACAAATTCGCTGTTGATTGGGCTTTAAAAGGGTACAACCTTTCTATTTTACTTCCAGCATAACAAGGATTGAAACGGGTGCTAATTGCTCTAAGGGCTTGGGATTCCTTGACTTTCTATTTTACTTCCAGCATAACAAGGATTGAAACTCTTGCCTATCCTTTCTAAAGATTTCTTCCAAGTACTTTCTATTTTACTTCCAGCATAACAAGGATTGAAACATGTTATAAATGATTCTACGCATGTTAGTACCATCACTTTCTATTTTACTTCCAGCATAACAAGGATTGAAACATTAAACCACCTGTATTGAATCCAGAAGCAGATTTCTTTCTATTTTACTTCCAGCATAACAAGGATTGAAACCAGTCACTTGAATTTACTTGGATAGCAAGTGCCACGCTTTCTATTTTACTTCCAGCATAACAAGGATTGAAACTGTCAAAGGGAATCAATGGAAAGCCATATGATTCATCTTTCTATTTTACTTCCAGCATAACAAGGATTGAAACAAAGTTGATTATTTTGTTTGACTAAATCATAATTTGCTTTCTATTTTACTTCCAGCATAACAAGGATTGAAACCTATTACCGCCTGCCATTATCTTCTAATTGTTGGTTCTTTCTATTTTACTTCCAGCATAACAAGGATTGAAACAGGTTGTCAAAGAAATGTTCAAGCCGATTTGCTCAACTTTCTATTTTACTTCCAGCATAACAAGGATTGAAACTAGTACCCCTGTCGGGAGTCGAACCCAAGTCTGTCGCTTTCTATTTTACTTCCAGCATAACAAGGATTGAAACGGAACTGAATTAGACGAGGATGTATATTTTGTATGTCTTTCTATTTTACTTCCAGCATAACAAGGATTGAAACTACTTGTAATAAACTCTTTTGCATAAAACGCCACGATCTTTCTATTTTACTTCCAGCATAACAAGGATTGAAACAAATTATATAATAAGTGTTTCTAATTCTTTGAGACACTTTCTATTTTACTTCCAGCATAACAAGGATTGAAACAGCTTATAAAGGGAACAGTTAAAGAGCGTACACAAACTTTCTATTTTACTTCCAGCATAACAAGGATTGAAACAATTTACAAAATGGTTCTTATTTTGTACTCCAACTCCTTTCTATTTTACTTCCAGCATAACAAGGATTGAAACAATCTTTTCCTGTAATTCTAACAGCAAAATAGAAGCCTTTCTATTTTACTTCCAGCATAACAAGGATTGAAACAAAAAATGACTTTTCTCATGTAAGTTAACACCGCTTTCTTTCTATTTTACTTCCAGCATAACAAGGATTGAAACGAAGAACGCAATGAAGCTTTCAGAAGTGAATCAGAGCTTTCTATTTTACTTCCAGCATAACAAGGATTGAAACGAATCTCCCAATCAGTACCATTTGAGTTAATGGCAAACTTTCTATTTTACTTCCAGCATAACAAGGATTGAAACATAAATTGACATAATTTAAGGTATTTTCTACGTGCCTTTCCATTTTACTTCCAACATAACAAGGATTGAAACGTTCTACATAGGGCTTTTGCTTTTTCAAGGCTGCCACCTTTCCATTTTACTTCCAACATAACAAGGATTGAAACCAAGATAGTGGACTAAGATTTTCAAAGTTCCAATCCTTTCCATTTTACTTCCAACATAACAAGGATTGAAACATAGCGAATCCTGCGCCTGTATTAGTGCCTTTGCCCCTTTCCATTTTACTTCCAACATAACAAGGATTGAAACTCAACATCACATTCAATCAATTCGTACAATTCTCCTCTTTCCATTTTACTTCCAACATAACAAGGATTGAAACCTTTTGCTGTCCTTAATAGAAGGTGATGCAAATGGTCTTTCCATTTTACTTCCAACATAACAAGGATTGAAACATATTCACAAGCTACAACGTAGTACGGTTAAGCTGTCTTTCCATTTTACTTCCAACATAACAAGGATTGAAACACGAAAAAAGAAGTTTCTGTGCTATTTGCAAGCTATCTTTCCATTTTACTTCCAACATAACAAGGATTGAAACTCTCACAACTTGTCAATACTAAACGATTCTCTTACCTTTCCATTTTACTTCCAACATAACAAGGATTGAAACACGAAGCTTACGAAGATGGGCAAACCAAATCAATGCTTTCCATTTTACTTCCAACATAACAAGGATTGAAACGATGCACAACAGACAGAGATGGAAGTCGTTGAAAACTTTCCATTTTACTTCCAACATAACAAGGATTGAAACGCGTTGTTTCACGCCAACCACACTTACAGCAACCGACTTTCCATTTTACTTCCAACATAACAAGGATTGAAACATTGGTTAGAATGCTTCGTAAATTGGAGTGGAAAAGCTTTCCATTTTACTTCCAACATAACAAGGATTGAAACGGCAACCCACCAAGAAACGCCTTGTATGCTTCCTTTCTTTCCATTTTACTTCCAACATAACAAGGATTGAAACATTAAATTAATTAGTGTATCTTTGAAAACAGAAAGCTTTCCATTTTACTTCCAACATAACAAGGATTGAAACTTGTCCTGTCTTCTATTACTATAATACCAACAACCCCTTTCCATTTTACTTCCAACATAACAAGGATTGAAACCAGATCAACAATTTTCTAACTATACCGAAACACTTCTTTCCATTTTACTTCCAACATAACAAGGATTGAAACAAAACCAATCTGGATTTATATTAGAAATATCCAAAGCTTTCCATTTTACTTCCAACATAACAAGGATTGAAACTGCTTATGGCTTTGAAAAAAAGGCATATAGCCCTAACTTTCCATTTTACTTCCAACATAACAAGGATTGAAACAAAGTAATAAACTCTCATACTCTTTTTTAGTTCTTTCTTTCCATTTTACTTCCAACATAACAAGGATTGAAACTTATATCCTATTTTGATAGGTGAAGATAAAGAGACTCTTTCCATTTTACTTCCAACATAACAAGGATTGAAACTGAATACATATTAGATAGCATGAAACCATACAAAGGTGAAGGTCTTTCCATTTTACTTCCAACATAACAAGGATTGAAACTTTAGGGGAAGCTACTCGTGATGGCGGATTGTACGCTTTCCATTTTACTTCCAACATAACAAGGATTGAAACAAAAGATGCCATCCTTCATGTCTGATTAGTCTTGGCTTTCCATTTTACTTCCAACATAACAAGGATTGAAACGGTAGCCTTTGTCGAACCAGGCTTTTAGCTCTTCTTCTTTCCATTTTACTTCCAACATAACAAGGATTGAAACTCGTGTTCGTTTGTGTAGTGTTTGTACTTGTTGTACTTTCCATTTTACTTCCAACATAACAAGGATTGAAACTACAGGTAATATTAAATTTAGTTTAGCAGGTAATCACTTTCCATTTTACTTCCAACATAACAAGGATTGAAACTGACTCAGTAGATAAGTTCAAGAAATGCAGTGGTGCTTTCCATTTTACTTCCAACATAACAAGGATTGAAACGAACTTGATTCTTCAGTGATATGTACTCTGGTGTCCTTTCCATTTTACTTCCAACATAACAAGGATTGAAACCCTGCCCGCAGGGGTATGGAGAAGTGGGCGGTGTATCTTTCCATTTTACTTCCAACATAACAAGGATTGAAACTTAATTCTTTTTTCCCTGAGATGTAATTGGAGATAGCTTTCCATTTTACTTCCAACATAACAAGGATTGAAACAACGTTCCACGTGAAACCATGATACAAGCCTCCACACTTTCCATTTTACTTCCAACATAACAAGGATTGAAACCACGCTCAGGGGAGCGCACCACGCTATTAATCCTTACTTTCCATTTTACTTCCAACATAACAAGGATTGAAACCAAAATAGAAGCAAAAAAAGCATGGCGTTTTTTGTCTTTCCATTTTACTTCCAACATAACAAGGATTGAAACATAAGGCAGTCCCATATTGTGCAGTTCCATGTCTGCCTTTCCATTTTACTTCCAACATAACAAGGATTGAAACGCAGTATCAATTTCATCCTGAACCTGTCTTGCATCACTTTCCATTTTACTTCCAACATAACAAGGATTGAAACTCATCTCTTTTTTTCATTAATGTTAAATAATCTGACTTTCCATTTTACTTCCAACATAACAAGGATTGAAACGAAATGATGGAGAAATGATTGACGGATCACTGTGTTCTTTCCATTTTACTTCCAACATAACAAGGATTGAAACAATCTTTTCCATTTACATTGTATATTTTCTTGCAAGCTTTCCATTTTACTTCCAACATAACAAGGATTGAAACAAGGATAAAGCCCAAGTTTGGATGACAAACGAAAACCTTTCCATTTTACTTCCAACATAACAAGGATTGAAACTAAGTAAGTTGCACAAGTCCAAAAGTCCACCACTTCTTTCCATTTTACTTCCAACATAACAAGGATTGAAACGTATGATGTTCCTTAATACCGTTCCTGACTCACTACCTTTCCATTTTACTTCCAACATAACAAGGATTGAAACTACGTGCGACCTCTTCCTCTAAACCTAACTTTTTTTCTTTCCATTTTACTTCCAACATAACAAGGATTGAAACATCATTTTTTGAGTAGATTTAAAAACGAAATACATCCTTTCCATTTTACTTCCAACATAACAAGGATTGAAACTGCCTTTATACTGTATAAAATAGTGTTTTGGTATGCCTTTCCATTTTACTTCCAACATAACAAGGATTGAAACAAGATTATGATAAAGATATAAATGGTAATACTGTACTTTCCATTTTACTTCCAACATAACAAGGATTGAAACAAGATTATGATAAAGATATAAATGGTAATACTGTAACTTTCCATTTTACTTCCAACATAACAAGGATTGAAACGTGTCTGTAATCGACTCATATCTTTGTTTGGATTGTCTTTCCATTTTACTTCCAACATAACAAGGATTGAAACGCAATTGTATTTGAATAAATGCAGGACTCACAAGACTTTCCATTTTACTTCCAACATAACAAGGATTGAAACTGGAAAAAATAGAAATGGACTTAAACCAAAGTTTCGCTTTCCATTTTACTTCCAACATAACAAGGATTGAAACAAGTCCTTGTTCCAATCCTGCCCTTCGTCTATATCCCTTTCCATTTTACTTCCAACATAACAAGGATTGAAACTGAGAATAGAGGTTTTGCGTGGTTTGGGCAAAACTTCTTTCCATTTTACTTCCAACATAACAAGGATTGAAACATCCAAGTTCATTTGCAGAAATAAATCCTATTTCATCTTTCCATTTTACTTCCAACATAACAAGGATTGAAACAGTATAGTTTTGGCGTGGCCTTGACTCATAGCACTCTTTCCATTTTACTTCCAACATAACAAGGATTGAAACTAATTACCAAAATGTGTGCATTGGTAATGTTCACAAGCTTTCCATTTTACTTCCAACATAACAAGGATTGAAACGACGGGACTTATAATAGCGAAACGCACGAAATACAGCTTTCCATTTTACTTCCAACATAACAAGGATTGAAACGGTAAACGCACTAACTTCAACCCTTGATTGAAATTACTTTCCATTTTACTTCCAACATAACAAGGATTGAAACGTTACATGTCCAAATCTCCATACCTTACAAGGTATGCTTTCCATTTTACTTCCAACATAACAAGGATTGAAACGTTCTTTGCGCTTGCTGCATCCTCTCAACTTGTATTCTTTCCATTTTACTTCCAACATAACAAGGATTGAAACCACTTCGGGAGCTTCTGGATACTCCTGCCATAAGACCTTTCCATTTTACTTCCAACATAACAAGGATTGAAACATAATAGATAAAATACGAAAAATCCAGCAATTGGCCTTTCCATTTTACTTCCAACATAACAAGGATTGAAACTATGGCGTGTTTGAAAGTAGTTGCCAAATGGGGTCTCTTTCCATTTTACTTCCAACATAACAAGGATTGAAACATAGTTCCTGCTGTATGTAAATGATAGTAGCCTGTACTTTCCATTTTACTTCCAACATAACAAGGATTGAAACATGTCTCCGTAATCCTTACGTGAATTTTCACCTAAACTTTCCATTTTACTTCCAACATAACAAGGATTGAAACTACCTTCTGCACTATCAGAACTCTCTAAAGAAAATTCTTTCCATTTTACTTCCAACATAACAAGGATTGAAACTTATTTCGTCTGTACTTTGGTATTCATCCAATAAACCTTTCCATTTTACTTCCAACATAACAAGGATTGAAACATAAAAATATCATGGGAGATATAAAAAGAGAAAGGCTTTCCATTTTACTTCCAACATAACAAGGATTGAAACGTAGTAGTAAATGAGAACTTCTTAGGTTACATTATGCTTTCCATTTTACTTCCAACATAACAAGGATTGAAACACCCAATAGTGCATATATGCGCTATTGGGTTTTTTCTTTCCATTTTACTTCCAACATAACAAGGATTGAAACGAAACTCAATTGCAAGTAGTAAACGCATAATTTTAACTTTCCATTTTACTTCCAACATAACAAGGATTGAAACAGTCATCACTGATAAAATCAATTTCCTTTTTTTCAACTTTCCATTTTACTTCCAACATAACAAGGATTGAAACCTTAACTCTTAAACTTACTTATTATGTACTTAACACTTTCCATTTTACTTCCAACATAACAAGGATTGAAACAAAAGTAGACTTGTAACAAATATTTGAAGTTATCGACTTTCCATTTTACTTCCAACATAACAAGGATTGAAACTCAAAATAATGTTCTCTTTTGTCGGGATCGACCTTTCTTTCCATTTTACTTCCAACATAACAAGGATTGAAACAACGCTCTTTTGGCAGGGGTGGCGGTTGTTTTCCCTCTTTCCATTTTACTTCCAACATAACAAGGATTGAAACAGGGCTTTCTTTTTCAGTTGTAATTGCTTTATCTCACTTTCCATTTTACTTCCAACATAACAAGGATTGAAACTTGGGAATATATCCAACAACAGCTCGTCCAAAAAATCTTTCCATTTTACTTCCAACATAACAAGGATTGAAACTTCCTTATCAAATGGATGTATTAATTGCACGAGTTCCCTTTCCATTTTACTTCCAACATAACAAGGATTGAAACTATGGCTTGCTATTTGTTTTCGCTATTGTAGCCCTCTTTCCATTTTACTTCCAACATAACAAGGATTGAAACTCACACTAAGATAATAAATGAAGGAGTAATATTTACTTTCCATTTTACTTCCAACATAACAAGGATTGAAACATGTCTCCGTAATCCTTACGTGAATTTTCACCTAAACTTTCCATTTTACTTCCAACATAACAAGGATTGAAACTTTTTCTTCATCTCCAAATCAAACAAATCATGTCCACTTTCCATTTTACTTCCAACATAACAAGGATTGAAACAATGGAGGTAGCTGCTTGTTACTTCGTTCTGACGAACTTTCCATTTTACTTCCAACATAACAAGGATTGAAACTAATACTTGATAGTGGTGCTTATGCGCTGTCAAAGCTTTCCATTTTACTTCCAACATAACAAGGATTGAAACTCAATAAATTCAATTTTTGACTTAAATTTATTTCTTCTTTCCATTTTACTTCCAACATAACAAGGATTGAAACTTGGGAACTGAATTTAAATTATACCTGTATACCCCTCTTTCCATTTTACTTCCAACATAACAAGGATTGAAACTCAATTTCATTATATTGTTGTAGTTCTTTAAAATATCTTTCCATTTTACTTCCAACATAACAAGGATTGAAACAATCAAGTGTCAAAAGATTTGGGGATTATTCAGAACTTTCCATTTTACTTCCAACATAACAAGGATTGAAACAATGGAGGTAGCTGCTTGTTACTTCGTTCTGACGAACTTTCCATTTTACTTCCAACATAACAAGGATTGAAACAAATTATACAAACAAGCCCAAACAAGCTTATTAACACTTTCCATTTTACTTCCAACATAACAAGGATTGAAACTACAAATCCTATTAATCACAAAGTTTGGAAAATAGCCTTTCCATTTTACTTCCAACATAACAAGGATTGAAACTATCAATATAATCCATTGGTCATCGTGTAATTTGCACTTTCCATTTTACTTCCAACATAACAAGGATTGAAACCAAAAGTATTGATAATGAATTATGCTTATAACACAGCTTTCCATTTTACTTCCAACATAACAAGGATTGAAACCCGTATTGAATTTATAATCGCCTGTTTTGATTTCTGCTTTCCATTTTACTTCCAACATAACAAGGATTGAAACAGACAACAGCGAATACTCCGAATTCAAATCCAATGGCTTTCCATTTTACTTCCAACATAACAAGGATTGAAACAACAATATTGTCAAGGAGGTATTTTAAGCCCCTATGCTTTCCATTTTACTTCCAACATAACAAGGATTGAAACATAGAATCAGCAATCGCTTCGCTTAAAGAAATTGACTTTCCATTTTACTTCCAACATAACAAGGATTGAAACAAAGAATACTTGAACAAGCCATTGAGAGTTATTCAGCTTTCCATTTTACTTCCAACATAACAAGGATTGAAACTAATCATTCGAGTTAGGTCTTGGATGCTTATAAATCTTTCCATTTTACTTCCAACATAACAAGGATTGAAACGAAAATTCTATCTTGGAGATAAACACCATACAATGGCTTTCCATTTTACTTCCAACATAACAAGGATTGAAACACCGCTTGATGATAAAGAACAAAGTTGTTCCAGTTCTTTCCATTTTACTTCCAACATAACAAGGATTGAAACTAGCTTCTTTCCCACTTTCATCAATTTGGTCTAATCTTTCCATTTTACTTCCAACATAACAAGGATTGAAACGAGGGGAGGGTCAAAGAAAAAACATTAGCAAAATGGCTTTCCATTTTACTTCCAACATAACAAGGATTGAAACATAGATCGCCATTGCCATCAGTAATATTAACAGGCCTTTCCATTTTACTTCCAACATAACAAGGATTGAAACAAAGCACTATTACAAAGCTCAATGCTCAATTGACGCTTTCCATTTTACTTCCAACATAACAAGGATTGAAACGTTATCACATTGTTCCATTAGGTCTTAATGATATTCTTTCCATTTTACTTCCAACATAACAAGGATTGAAACATAAGGATAGACAGCTTATTATTAATTCAATCCAATCTTTCCATTTTACTTCCAACATAACAAGGATTGAAACAATGGAGAAGAAGGAATAGGACTATTGGACTTTGAACTTTCCATTTTACTTCCAACATAACAAGGATTGAAACCAATCAGAACACCAAAAAGGATGTTCTTTGTCAAATCTTTCCATTTTACTTCCAACATAACAAGGATTGAAACTCAAAAAACAATTGGAGGAAATTGTGACAACTTTGGCTTTCCATTTTACTTCCAACATAACAAGGATTGAAACAAGTAGGTGATTATGTTGAATATGACTATCCTAATGCTTTCCATTTTACTTCCAACATAACAAGGATTGAAACTGCGAGTAAAAAAATTATGAAACAAGAATATAATAACTTTCCATTTTACTTCCAACATAACAAGGATTGAAACTCATAAAGCATCCTTGAAACATGTAGGTTTTCTAACCTTTCCATTTTACTTCCAACATAACAAGGATTGAAACTATAACATTGTAATGGCTGGGAAACAAAAATATAGAACTTTCCATTTTACTTCCAACATAACAAGGATTGAAACAGCTGCTGCCGTGCTTAACCCTTGTGCAACAGTTAACTTTCCATTTTACTTCCAACATAACAAGGATTGAAACATAGCACAAGATAAGCCCTAACATATTTTTTTTACATCTTTCCATTTTACTTCCAACATAACAAGGATTGAAACTAGTTATCAAATTCAAGATTTACTGTCTTGTATAACTTTCCATTTTACTTCCAACATAACAAGGATTGAAACCTGTTTGGCATACGTCGATATACAAAGGGTCATTATCTTTCCATTTTACTTCCAACATAACAAGGATTGAAACTCTACTGTTTCTGGATAAAAAGCAAATCCGCTCGCTCTTTCCATTTTACTTCCAACATAACAAGGATTGAAACTCAGCAATTGGATAAGCTAAATCGTAATCAACATCTCTTTCCATTTTACTTCCAACATAACAAGGATTGAAACAAAGAAAAGTATGCTGTTACAGGAGATTCATTGACTCTTTCCATTTTACTTCCAACATAACAAGGATTGAAACAGGCGATGACAGATGGTGGGAAAATCTTTCATAATTCTTTCCATTTTACTTCCAACATAACAAGGATTGAAACAAAGATAATGACTTAACAACAGGCAAAATCTTGGACTTTCCATTTTACTTCCAACATAACAAGGATTGAAACAATTTATGCTTAGAAGTACATTGAAAGAAAATTTTGCTTTCCATTTTACTTCCAACATAACAAGGATTGAAACTACTATCAGAAAAGAACGAAACCCTGATTCCGTTCAACTTTCCATTTTACTTCCAACATAACAAGGATTGAAACTTAGAGAGAATGGACAGACTGTAGAAATAAGTGCGGACTTTCCATTTTACTTCCAACATAACAAGGATTGAAACTCTTAACAACAGACATTCCAGAATTGGTTGAGATGTCTTTCCATTTTACTTCCAACATAACAAGGATTGAAACCCACCAAGATTATCACAAGCTGGATTTTTACCATGTCTTTCCATTTTACTTCCAACATAACAAGGATTGAAACATCTTACCCTCATCTGTACAAAGGAATTCCACAGTCTTTCCATTTTACTTCCAACATAACAAGGATTGAAACACAAATTCATAATTTACATCATCTAAATTTTTGGGCTTTCCATTTTACTTCCAACATAACAAGGATTGAAACGTTCCGACTAACAAAGCTGATAGATCCAAATCTCTGCTTTCCATTTTACTTCCAACATAACAAGGATTGAAACACATTGGAATGAAGACTATAGAAGCACTACTTTCTACTTTCCATTTTACTTCCAACATAACAAGGATTGAAACCCACAAATGCCACTCCACCAACACAACAAAATGGACTTTCCATTTTACTTCCAACATAACAAGGATTGAAACACCTCATATATAGGTTCTTCCTGAGAAAATATGAGACTTTCCATTTTACTTCCAACATAACAAGGATTGAAACGAGTGTTTTTTGTATGTTGGTACAAGCTTGTTAATCTTTCCATTTTACTTCCAACATAACAAGGATTGAAACACCTCATATTTGTGTTGTTCTTGAGAAAATATGAGACTTTCCATTTTACTTCCAACATAACAAGGATTGAAACGGATTTTGCGGTATTTCAACAGCCACATTGCAGAAGCTTTCCATTTTACTTCCAACATAACAAGGATTGAAACGGCGATGGACTACAAGCTAACTTACCCACGAATTTCTTTCCATTTTACTTCCAACATAACAAGGATTGAAACTCAGTAATAGAATAACGGTTCATGTCCACTTCAATACTTTCCATTTTACTTCCAACATAACAAGGATTGAAACCGAGCTTTATGTTCCTTACCAGGAAAAAAGCCCTCACTTTCCATTTTACTTCCAACATAACAAGGATTGAAACCAAGTATAAAATAAAAAAATGACACTTGTATTTGACTTTCCATTTTACTTCCAACATAACAAGGATTGAAACTAGTAGTCAGTCAAGCTTCAAAAGTCGGGTAAAGTCTTTTGAGTTTGATTCTTGCGTCTTTGTTGGTAAATTGCCAGTTTACTTTTTTCATTTTTTGATTTCGGTTTTTATACCAAGCTTGAATAT
>Ga0209185_1001759_pt1 | contig 17435 bp, 15 predicted proteins | sample SidtaG_2_FD_187425 | JGI IMG/M metagenome (GOLD analysis project Ga0209185, IMG submission 187425) | Marine algal microbial communities from Sidmouth, United Kingdom - Sidmouth_Asex2 metaG (SPAdes) (version 2) | ecosystem: Host-associated > Algae > Red algae > Unclassified | place: Sidmouth... | reverse complement strand
AAGTAGAACGTACATTTGGGGGTATAAAACGATGGTTTAATGGAGGAACTGCAAGATATAAAGGAATACATAAAATGCATACTCAAAACCTTATGGAGGCGATAAGTTATAATCTATATCGAAGTCCAGGGATAATTGCATCTAATTGTGAAAATTAAGGAATAATGGACTTAAAAAAGAGACTTATAGACCTGAAAAACTTAAAAAAAAGCAAAATAAATGGTATTTGGGAGTAAAAAAATAAAACTAAAAAAGTGAAGTGGAAAATTTAACCCTTTCGCAACGGTCTCCACCCATGTTTATTGTAGTCTAAATGAGATATATATATTCAGTATTGGAAGGTGATACTAAACAGCGTTGTCGAACAATTTTGATACAGATTTGTGAATCAGAGGATGTCAATATTTTGAAAGGAGTAATCTCATGTTCTCATACATGTTGAATATCGACCATTCTTGTCAATAAGCGATTTGGTAAAGAAATTAAAAGGGAGAAGTTCAAGAAAATTACAACAAGAATTTCCAGAACTGAAATAAGCGTTACTGGGTCGCCATTTCTGGGGTATAGGTTATGGGGATTGGAGTACAGGGAATATTACAGATGAGATGATTAATAAATACTTAGAGCATCATCGAAAGTTTAATGATGATGGTTTAAGTTTTATATTAAAGTTACTTTCGGTCGCAAAGGAAACTAAGGACTTCAAGTCCATAATGGTTCATTTCGTCTCGGTTAATTAATTCAAAATCAAAATCATTTAAGATTGATACTTTCTACTTAGCATTTTCTCATTCTAAATATTTGCTTTTATGGTCTTCAAAAATTTGCTCGTTTATACTAATATCCTCAAAAGTAAATTCGGTAAAGGTTAAAAAAAAAAATTGAGAGTGTTTGTATCAATTCTCTGAACAATTTACCAAAAGCCAATTCATCTTCTTCACTTCCTAAATTGGAAACACTATTAACTGTTAGTGTAGCTTGAAGCAATTGTATAAAGGCTTCATTCATCTTTTATATAGGTCTTTAATTTCTAAAAAAAGTATAAAGTTTTTAACTTGAATGCAGGATATCTACTCACTAAATTCACAAAAAAAAGTCCTCTTTTTAAGGAGGACTAACAAATAATAATTGGATGAAGAATTAAACTTAAACATTAGGCTCATGTCCATAAATCTCAGCGTATAACTCTTTGTAAATACCTTTAATTATTTTTCGTTTTAACTTCATAGTAGGCGTCAAATGTCCAGCTTCAATGGTCCATTCATCAGGTGTCAATTCAAATCGTTTGATCTGTTCCCACTTTCCGAATTTAGAGTTAAACGCATCAATATCTTCTTTAACACGAGCAGTTACTTTTGGATTGGTCGCAATTTCGGCATTTGTATTACCAATATCAATACCTTTAAGTTTTGCCCATTCTCTTACAAATTCAAAATTAGGTTGTACAAAAGCTGCGGGCATTTTTTCACCTTCACCAACTACCATAATTTGCTCAATAAATCGAGATTGCTTCATCATATTCTCAATTAACTGTGGAGCGACATATTTTCCACCAGATGTTTTAAACATTTCTTTTTTACGATCGGTAATTTTCAAGAAACCATCAGCGTCAATTTCACCAATATCTCCTGTGTGGAATTTACCATTTTGAAGTACTTCGGCTGTTTTTTCAGAATTTTTATAATATCCCATCATAACATTAGGACCTTCCACTAAAATTTCTCCATCCTCTGCTATAGTAACTTTAGTTTCATTTAATAAACGGCCTACAGTTCCTACTTTAAACCCACCATTTCTGGTATCGTTTACTGATATAACGGGAGATGTTTCAGTAAGTCCATAACCTTCCATTACACCAATTCCTGCAGCATTAAATATCCTAGCAAGTCTAGGTTGCAAAGCAGCACTACCCGAAGCTATAATTTTTAAATTTCCGCCAAGCCCTTCTTGCCATTTACTAAAAATAAATTTGCGAGCTATTCCTAATTTAAATTCGTACCAGGCTCCATTTTTTCCGTAAGGTTCGTATGCTAAACCAAGTTCAATTGCCCAAAAGAAAAGCTTCTTTTTAATTCCAGAAAGATCGGCACCTTTAGCGTATATTTTATCATACACCTTTTCTAAAAGGCGGGGTACAGCTGTCATTACATCGGGTTTAATTTCTTTTAAATTATCACTTATAGTTTCGATAGATTCGGCAAAGTAAATACCTATAGATCGGTATTGGTACAAATACAATAACATACGCTCGTAAATATGACATATAGGCAAAAAGCTTAAAGCTTTAGCTTTTCCGTCAGCAATAGGAAAGCGAGAGGAACTATTTAGTGCATTACTTACTATGTTTTTATGGCTAAGCATCACACCTTTTGGTCTTCCTGTAGTTCCTGAAGTGTAAATTAGCGTAGCTAAATCATTTTCTTTAATTCCGTCCTTTAAGGTTTCTACGTCCAATTGATTGCTATCATCATTACCCAATTCTAATATTTCATTCCAACTTTTACAGCCTTCGATATCGTTATAAGAATAAACTTCCTGTAAGCTAGGAACGTTAGCCCTAATATTCATTACTTTTTTATAAACCTCTTCATCAGAAACAAATACATATTTAGATTCAGAATGATTCAAAACATACTCGTAATCTTCTTGCGAAATGGTAGGATATATTGGTACATCTTGGGCACCCGTTTGTAAAATACCAATATCAGTAATATTCCATTCAGTTCGATTATTGGAGGAAATAATGGCAATTTTATCATTAGGCTTTATACCTAAACGCAATAATCCACGGCTAATTTGGTTGGCTTTGTCTATATATTCCTGAGTAGACGTTTCTACCCAAGTATCTCCATATTTGGTAACTAAGGAGTTTTGTAAATTTCCTTTGGTTAACTGATAATAGGGGAAATCAAAAAGTCTAGTAACTGTATTCATAAGTAAATTATATTGGGTGTTGTTTAACTAAATATAGTTAATTTATGAACTAAAATAAATCATATTTTATTTTTTTATTAATTTTTTAAGTCATTTAATATGATTTCTTAAAATTAAACGCAAATTAAGTGGTAGAATTTCATTAATAAGATTTCAACAAAAATAAAATACGATTTATACTTTATTAGTACAATACTGTGGCTAACTTAAATAGGATTGAACGGTTTAATTTACAGTTACTTAAATTTAGAAAGGATTTTCTAATAGATAACAAATTTAGAGTTTCCATTCAATCAATAATTCACTCATTATTACGGCATTTCCCTTTAACAAAATCCTGTTGTTTTGTAAAACCTCACAGGATACAACTCCAGTTCGTTTTGAAACCTGATGTCCAATAAGAGTATTCTTCTGCAATTGTTTACTCCAATAACTAGCCAAATAACAATGTGCTGATCCCGTTACAGGATCTTCAGAAATACCATAGTAAGGTGCAAATACACGAGAAACAAAATCGTACGTTTTATCGTCCGAAGACGCTGTAACAACTACCAATAAAGGCTTGTCAGAAATTGAAGAGAAGTTAGGCTTAAAGTTTTTTACAGCTTCTTCATTATTTAAATGAACAATATGCCATTCCTTATTCTTTAATACGGCTTTAGGAGTTTGATTTATAAAAGAATGTATTTCGGGAGAAATAGTTGCAACTTTCTCAGCAATTTCCATAGGGAAATTCATTACCAATAAATCGTTTTCTTTTTTAACACTTAATAAACCACTTAAGGTTTCAAAATGAATGATAGTACCAGAATAATTGAATTTTTCAAAAAGAATTTTGGCAGTAGCTAAAGTAGCGTGTCCACAAAGTTTTATTTCGGTAGTAGGAGTAAACCATCTAAGGTGATAATTTTCTCCCTTAGGATATACAAAAGCCGTTTCGGCATAATTAATCTCTTGCGCTATTTTTATGTAACTGGTTTCGTCTGTAAATGGAGTACCTAAAACGCATACTCCAGCCGGATTTCCTTCAAAAGGAATTTTTGTAAAAGCATCAACAGTAAATAGTCTCATTTTTAATTTTGATTGAGTTGTAAGCGGAACAAGTAATTTTTACCTCGACCATCATAACCTTCGTAAATAATATCAGATTCATTAACCAATACAGCTTTATCCATTTTAAAACTAGATAATCGAAATTTATCAACCTCTAAAGAATTCACTATAGGTAGTTTTTCAACCTCTCCAGTAATATCATTTATTTTGTATGTAGCAAGAAACATATATTCTCTACGATTCGTTTCTAAAATTTCAGCAAACTCTCCTATAGTTTTATAAAGGTTAGCAAATTTATCCCACACTAATATGTAGTGATAATTTCCAAACTTTAAGGTTTGATAAGACATCATTTGTTTACCTCGTCTTCCATATTGATTTTTTGGAAGTTGATTAAACCAAAGTAAGTTTCCTTTACCATCCAATTTACAGGCATAAGCCGTTTTGTAATAGTACTCGTAGTTAATAGTTGTTGCACCGTTGGCATAATACGAATTACGAAGTGTATAACGTTGTTCAGCAAAAATAGTAAAGCTACCATCATTTTGTACACTTACTTTATTGATACGCAAGTCCTCCATATCTTCTTTATCATCTACATAGCGTTGTCCTCTTTTGATTTGAATCGCCTTCCGTTTTTCATATGCCTTAATAGTATCAATAGCAATAGGGTGGAGTACAGGACTAATTTTAGTTTCCTCGCCAATAGTAGCACTAAAGCTTCCTGTAACATATCCTTTTACTTGTTTTTCAGCATAAAAACCAACAATAACAGGTTTTTTAAAGGCATCTAAGTATAAAACGGCATCTTCAATAGATTTTTCAGTCTCAATTTTTTTAATTTCCCAATTTTCAGAATCTTTAGATAATTTAAAAAGTTCCATATGGAAATCAGCATCTTCTTTGGTTCGTTTCCCAAAAATGGTACGTTCTTTTTCAAAAATTGAAGCCAAAACAAAAAAGTTCCCCTCAGCATCTACCATAAAATCATCCGTATTAATTTTTTTATAATGATAGGGTAGTGGTATGCTTCGTTTAGAATCTAAAGTCATATCAGCATCATAAATATGGATATTTAATTTGCTTTTTAAAATACCGTCTTCGCTATTTGTTTTTTTGTTATCTGTATACAAAACAACAAATTTAGATTGGTCTACCGATTTTTTTATAGCAAACGCATTAATCCGATTTCCAGCATCGTAACCAAATCTACTCGAAAATCCAAAATCGTCTGCGATAGTATTAGTTGCGCTAACAACTGTTTCTGATGAAAAAGTTTGATTAATAGAAATTTGTAATTTTTGTGAGATTAACTTGTTTTTTTGTCGAAAGTAAACCAATACAGTATCTTTTAATTGTAAAGCGCCAACAAAATCACCTTTGTCAGAAAGGGTGGTTTTTGTAGGCTGTGTTGTAAGATTCCTAAGTGAGTGACGTTGTACAGCAAAAGCTTTATTTATTTTTTTTAGGGAAAGTAATTGTTGCCCGTAAGCAAAATGGTATTCGTTAACATTACTAATGCGTTTGTATTTAGGACCTACAGTTAAAGTAAAATCTTCAGTAACTTTTGGTTTTTGTGCAAAGGTTACAATAGCACTTAAAAAAAGAAAACAACAGCATATTTTTTTCATAATCTTAAAAAAAGAGGTGTGTTGCAAATTAGTTAAACTTCACGGGTTTTACTAATGTTAAATTTAAGTTGTGTTTTGTGAAATTATTTATAGAAAGACTACAGGAAAAAAAGACTGTTTAAATAGAGGGTCGGTTTTTTTGGAAGACAAAACAAAAAGCAATTTAGTAGTTAACCCCTATAAAAAACTAAAATGTTAAACTAAATTAAAATAAGTTTAGTTTAACATTTTAGCCGTCTCCTTTAAACCTTAATCTAGTACTCAGGATTATTTATAATTACTATTCGTTTTTTATTATAACACAGTATATTATTAAATGTGCTAATGCATTAAATTAGTACAATACGGTTTGGGATACTCATCAAAATTAGTATGATAAAAGTACAAAAAGGGTAAAGATTACGAATAGTTATATTATTTATTATGTGATCCATCGCAATAAGGTGGGTTACTTGTTTTTTTGCAAGTACATAAAAAAGCTTCTTTAGCTTCTTCAACCTCAAAAGCCATGGATGGTGTTGCATTGTACTTTCTGTGTGATCCGTCGCAAAAAGGTTGATTTTCGCTATGGCTGCAAGTACACCATGCGTATTTTTGTCCAACTTTTAAAGTTACTTTTATAGGTGTTTTTTTATCGCTCATAAGATTTTTATTTATTTCAATTTAATGGCTTTAATGTTTAGATTGAAATTAAATAACTCCCGAAATTGTTAAATAAAATAAAAATTAATCTTCGCTTGGGTCTTCAAAAAAGCTAAATACTGATCCTCCATAGCGCTTACTGTAAGAAAAATGAGGATGTTCTGCTAAAGACATATGTTTGGAATGCTCTATAATTAAGGAACCTCCATCATTTAATAAATTATTTTCAGAAACTAAATTTGGAATTTTTAAAAAATTAGTCAACTCAAAGTCATAAGGTGGATCAGCAAAAATAATATCATGCGATTGTTTCACTTTTTCTAGATAAGAAAATACATCACTTTTAATTACTTGTATTGGAAGGTCTAGTTCCTTCGAAATTTTATTAATATACTGGATACAACCAGTATTTTGATCTACTGAAATAACTTCTTCCGTTCCGCGTGAAGCAAATTCATAACTAATATTACCAGTACCAGAAAAAAGATCTAAAACACTTACTTGGCTAAAATAATAATTGTTATTTATAATATTAAATAAAGCCTCTTTAGCCATATCTGTAGTGGGTCTAACAGGAAGCTTTTTGGGTGCGGATAATCGTCTACTTTTATGTTTTCCAGAAATTATTCTCATATATTTTGTGCTAAACGATGGATTAATGTATCAGTTTTAGAAGCGCTGATGTTTTTTATATAAGTGTACAGTAACTCATATAGTTCCTTAGGTGTGGTATTTAATAATATAACTTCTACAATTTCTGGAGAAAGCTCCAATTGTTCCATGGTAAATAAAAGGTAATATAAAACATCTTCATTACTTTGATTAACGTAAGTATTACAAAGTTGTAGCTCTTTACCTTTGGTTACAATTACATCAAAGTGTGTCGAATGAAAATGTAAGTAAATTTTAGGATCAGTTTCCAGGACTTCTTTTTGTAATAAATAGTTTACTAAAAGACCCGAGGAATGTTGAAAATCAAATTCAGAAAAACGTTCAATTAAATAATTATTGATGTTTATGTATGGAATAAAAATATTAATAATAGGAGCTACACTTAATTCATCGGCACAAATAAAATCAGTAGCCAATGTTTTAATAGAGTATTTAAAATAAAGTTCTTTATGTGCTTCGTTATAAAATGTTTTGGGAACAAAACAATACAAATCGTTTGTATAAATAACTAATACTCTTGTAAATTGAGCTTGTAATTCTGGTTTAGTATCAAAAGCGGTAACTAATTTATGTTTTAACTCTTGTTCCGTAAGGTTTCCTGTAGCAGAAAATGCTGATACCGTAGTAATTATTTTATCTTCTGAATTACTAATACAAAAAGAAAATCCATTCAAACTTAATTGAATGGATAACTTATAAGTAGTATTCTTTAACTCAAAAATAGGCTTACTTGTCATAAACTATAGGCCAGTTTCCATTTGTATTTACTTCTTCTAAAGATCCTACAAAAATTTCAGTTCCGTTAATTTCTTCTAAAGATTTTACTTTTTCTTCTTGCTCTACGTAAGCAGCGTTTTGATCTGCTAATAACTCTTTTTTAGAAACTTTAGCTAAATAGGTAGGGTATAAAATTTCATTTTTTACAACAACGCTACTAGTCAAGTTAATTTTAGCCATTTTTCCCTCGCCGTATTCTACAGCATCAAAATTTCTATAATCTACATTCGAAAATAAAGAATCCTTAATAGATTCATATCCTAAAACATCTACCACAACTGTATCAATAGTTCTATCAATTCGTAATTCTTTATCAAAACGAACAAAACTAGAATCCCTTTGTTGTGTTATTTTAAATTTAGCAGTATCTAAAAACCTAGCTAGTTTATCATAGTCACTAGCATATTTACCAGTAACAGTTTTGTAAGCAGCTTGTGCTTTTCTAATTTCTTTTAATTTTTTTACAGCTTCAGCAAAACGCTCTTGTTTTACTTCTTGGAATTTTACAGAACTGTAAACAGAGTCGTACACTTTATAACCTAGAAAAGCGATCACTACCCATAATACTAATTGTATTACTATTTTCATTTTATTATTAATTAAATATGTTCAATTTCGTTAAAACAAAACTACAATTTTTTTTCAATCATAAAAGTATGTCTAATTTTTTTCTTGATTATCTTTGATAATTACTTTTTTAAAATATTTTTTTGGATAATCACAAGTTTTTCAGTCTTTTAGTATCAAAATTCCCTCACGAACCTACTTTTCGTCAGAAAGAATGTTTGCAATCTTTATCAGAATTTTTATTAAAAAAGGATAAAGATGGACTTTTTCTGCTAAAAGGATATGCTGGTACAGGAAAAACAACTCTAATAGGAGCTTTAGTTTCTCAACTATGGCAAGCACAACTCAAATACGTATTATTAGCACCTACAGGAAGAGCGGCCAAAGTAATAAGCAATTATGCAAAAAAACAAGCCTTTACCATACATCGACATATTTATTACCCTAAAAAAGCAAATAACGGGGGAGTCAGTTTTACGTTAAAAAAAAACAAATACACAAATACTATTTTTATAATAGATGAGGCTTCAATGGTTCCAGATATAGCCTCGGATAATAATTTATTCGAAAATGGTTCATTATTAAACGATTTGTTACAATACGTGTATTCTGGCACCAATTGTAAAGTATTGTTTATAGGAGATACAGCACAGCTGCCTCCTGTAAAATCAGACTTAAGCCCTGCGTTGGACGAAGATATATTGGCGCTTAACTTTAATAAAAATGTAAGTATTATCGAATTAGACGAGGTGGTACGACAAGGTAACGATAGTGGTATTTTAAGTAATGCTACTGAATTAAGGGAGTTATTAAAAGATACTTTTTTTGAAGACTTTAAATTTGATATCAATCATTCGAAAGATGTTAAACGAATGATGGAGGGAAACGAGATAATTGAGCATCTTCAGGATTCCTATAGCATATATGGTTACGAAGGGACTGTAATTATTGTTCGTAGCAATAAGAGAGCTAATTTATACAATAAGCAAATTAGAGAGCGGATTTTGTTTAAAGAAACTGAACTTTCAGCAGGAGACTATCTTATGACTGTAAAAAATAATTATTATTGGTTGGAACCGAACTCAGAAGCTGGCTTTATAGCCAATGGAGATATAGTTGAAGTATTGGAGATTTTTGATATTAAAGAAATCTATACATTTCGCTTTGCAGAAGTAAAAATACGTATGGTAGATTACCCCAATATGGATCCTATTGAAACCGTAGTGATATTAGATACGCTTACCTCAGAAACAGCTTCGATGACTTATGAAGAAGGGAATAGGCTGTATCAAGAAGTAATGAAAGATTACGAAGAAGAACGATCTAAATACAAACGCTTTATGAAAGTAAAGAGTAACAAGTATTTTAATGCACTTCAGGTAAAGTTTTCATATGCCATTACATGTCACAAATCCCAAGGAGGTCAGTGGCCACATGTTTATGTAGAGCAACCTTACTTGCCTGAGGGGATTTCTAAAGACTATTTAAGGTGGCTGTATACAGCAATAACAAGAACACAAGAGCAATTACATCTTATTGGCTTTAAAAATGAAGATTTTGTAGAAAATAATTAATTTTTTTCATCAAATAGATACTAATTTTATTAGTATTAACAATGCTTCTACTATTGTTTTATCGACTGAGTGTTTTTTTTATTTGGCTGAAAGGCATATAGTTATGTATATTTGTAAGAGTTGACTAATGATAATTTTGATGAAGGATATATAAATATTTTTCATTTTTTCAGCCACTAGACAAACCCCAAAGTTTAGTGGCTTTTTATGTCTTCTAAATAAAATATTGTTTTTATTTAATAAAATGTATTCACTATAGAATCTAAGATTTTAAAAAAAGTTGATTAAATTTTTTTAAATAGAATACTGTTTTTTATTTGTATTCAAGAATATAATTTAAAGCGTATTATAATATTTTTTTCATCGATCAGATCACGGTATAATTCAAATAATGTATGCTTGCATAGTTATTTTATCGATTAAGTATGTTTTATTTGATTTAAATACGTTGTCAGTTATATATTTGTATCAGTTGATTATTATACATTTAAATTAGAATATCACCCAAAGATATTCTAATTTAAAGCCACTAAGTAAGCCCCAAACGCTTAGTGGCTTTTTATATTCAATTGAAGCATATAGTAGTTATTTATCAATTCTAATTTAGTTACTTTTACTCTTTTAATGCTAAAAAAAAGGCAGGGATATACTTACACTAATTTATGAAGCTAACTATTGCTCAATTTATTTTATTTAAAATTTTTAAATGGAAAATTGTCGGAGATTTTCCTAAGGATATTTCTAAGTTTGTAATTATAGGAGCTCCACATACCAGTAATTATGATTTTATAATAGGTTTACTGGTTAAAACAGTTAAAAAACTAAAAACTAATTTTTTAGCAAAAGCTTCGTTATTTATTTTTCCATTGGGTTATTTTTTTAGAAGTGTAGGAGGTGTTCCTATAAATAGAAAAAAAAATAAAAACGTAGTAGAAGCAACAGTAAGTGAATTTAATGAGAGATCAGCGTTTGTAATAGCAATCTCTCCCGAGGGAACAAGGAGTAAGGTAAGTAATTGGAAAACGGGTTTTTACCATATAGCCAAACAAGCAGAAGTACCCGTAGTAGCACTCACATTTGATTTTGGAAAGAGACAAACAGAAATATTTCCTCCTTATTATTTAACAGGAAATCAAGATATAGATATAGCATTTTTAAAGTCAAGGTATAAAAATATTAAAGGAAAAGTAGCTCTAAATAGTTAGTACTTATCCATTATAGTCATTTGATTTTTAAGTAATTTAGTAAAAATAAAATTCATTAAAAATGGCTAAATTAACATTAAAAGGAAATGCTATAAATACATTAGGCGCATTACCAAAAATAGGATCAAAAGCTTTAGAGTTTACATTAGTAGCAACCGATCTTTCTGAAAAAAAATTAGCAGATTATAAAGGAAGTCGAGTAGTACTAAACATTTTTCCTTCAATTGATACAGGTACTTGTGCAGCATCTGTAAGAAACTTCAACAAACAAGCAGCAACACTTTCAAATACAAAAGTGCTTTGTATTTCGAGAGATTTACCATTTGCAATGTCTCGTTTTTGTGGAGCTGAGGGGTTGGAAAATGTAGAAACATTATCAGACTTTAGAGAAGGTCAATTTGGTAAAGATTATCAATTAGAAGTTTTAGATGGTCCAATACAAAAATTACATTCCAGAGCAGTAATTGTATTAGACGAAGAGGGAACTGTATTATACTCAGAGCAAGTAGCCGAAATTACAGAAGAACCAAACTATTCAGCTGTATTAGAAGTTTTGTAAGTAATTTATAAAAAATAGAATAAAGAAGCTATTTAAAAAGTAATACATAAAACCTTTTCCATTTTACTTAAATAGCAAAGTTTTGTTAACTAAAATCATACTTTTAAATAGCTTCTTTACTTTTTAAAATCTAGCCTATAGAAATTTTTTCGCCCAAAAATTTCGGCTTTACACCCAAAAGCAAATCTAAGAAGACCTTAACACGTGCTAGGTATTCTCTGAGTTGTACTTTTAACCCATAACGCCTACTTACCGAAGTTGCATTAAAACCAATTGCACTATTTCCAAATTTAGAAGCCAAATAAATAGCTCGCTCATTATGAAAGCGTTGCGAAATTATAGTAAAATTAGTCTCTCCAAATACTTCAGAAGCTCTAATCACAGAATCTAAAGTTCTAAATCCTGCATAATCTAAAACAATTCGATCTTTGGGAATTCCAGATTTAATAAGATCTTCTTTTATCTTTTTAGGTTCATTATAATATTTATCACCATTATCTCCACTAACTAATATGTAACTGATTTTTTTATTCTCAAATAGTTTTGTGGCCGCTTGAATTCTATAAGAATAGTATAAATTGATGCGTCCACTACTTATGTATTTAGAAGTTCCCAAAAGTAATCCAACCTTATTATAAGGTACTGATTTTATATCTTGGTATATTTTGTCAGATGCAAAGGATTGAATTTTAAAATTGGCAAATAAAATTACGAGCATAAGTATGCTTATAGCAATGAATGTAAATTTAATAAGCCTTCGAAACATTATATGAAATTACTGTTTTTTTTGAAGTAAAGCCATATAAAAGCCATCATAGCCAGAGATATGGGAAAGTATTTTTTTATCTTTTATAAATTCAAAATCTTTTCCTTCTTCAGATTGCAAAAAGAGTTTTACTTGTGATTCATTTTCTGAAGGCAAAATGGAACAAGTGGCATATACTAATTTTCCTTCTGGTTTAACCATTTTAGAATAAGAGCGTAAAATCTCCTGTTGTGTAGCTTTTATATTATCTAAAAACTCAGGTTGTAGTTTCCATTTAGCATCAGGATTACGACGTAAAATACCCAATCCACTACATGGAGAATCAATCAAAACACGATCAGCCTTGCCATATAGCTTTTTTAAATCCTTAGTCGTTTCAATTACTCTAGTTTCTATATTATGTGCACCAGCTCTTCTAGCCCTGCGCTTTAATTCTAATAATTTGTTTTGGTAGATATCCATTGCAATTACCTGGCCTTTATTTTCAGTTAAAGCAGCTAAATGTAATGTTTTACCTCCAGCACCAGCACAGGTATCTACTACTTTCATCCCTGGTTTGACATCTAAAAAATGAGCTACCAATTGTGAAGAAGCATCTTGCACTTCAAAATAGCCTTTTTTGAAGCTATCAGTACTAAAAACATTTGTGCGTTCAGTAAGTTGTAGCGCTTCTGGATATTTGTCTAAACTTTCAGTGTGTATTTCTTCTTCACCCAAAGCATGTTTAACCTCCTTAATAGTTGCTCTTAATGTATTAGCTCGTAAAACAACAGGTGCCTGTATATTTAAGGCATGAATTTCTTTAGTCCATACGGATTCTCCTAATTCGTTACTTCCAATTTCATCCAACCAGTCAGGAATTGACTCTTTAAACTTTCGAGTTTTTGACAACTCGTCAAAACGACCTTTAATACGACGTGCTGGTGTTCCTGTAAATTGTTTCCAATCAGGTAATTCAATACCTCTCAATACTGCCCAAACGCAAAACACCTTAAATAAATTTTCCCTGGAATAGTGCTCTTTAATTTCCGCAATTTCAGAGTATAAACGTTTCCATCGTACTATTTCATAAGTAGTTTCAGCAATAAAGCCTCTGTCACGGGAGCCCCAACGTTTATCACGTTTTAAGGTTTTAGAAACTACTTTATCAGCATATTTGTTATCATTAATAATTTCGTTAAGGGAATCAATAACAGCAAAAACTAAATTTCTATGAAGTCGCATAAGCTTTAGGGAATATTATTTAAATTGAATTAAACTACTTATTTATAACAAGTAAAATTAATTGCTAAAAGAAAAGCCTTGCAATCAAACGATTTACAAGGCTTTTGCGGAGAAAGAGGGATTCGAACCCCCGGAGGTGTGACCCTCGCTAGTTTTCAAGACTAGTGCATTCGACCACTCTGCCATTTCTCCAGTGTCTTTTGCGTTTGCTTAGAAATATCTAGTGTCTCTAAGCGGGTGCAAATATAAGAAGCTTTTTTAGTTACTCAATGAAAAAAATCAATTTAATTTAATAAAATTTTAAATTCGAAATAAATACCTAATAATCAAAAGGTATTTATATCTTACTTTTGATCAAAAGATTTCTATTATAATAATATGGTTAAATATTTAGTAACACTGTCTGTTTTGTTTGCTGTTAATTCATGCAAACTAAATAAATTGAATACGAGTAACCAAAATTCGGAAAATCAAATAAAACTTCAAAATACAAAAGGGACTGCTTATTTGAGCCAAATAGAAGTTAGCGAGTTAAAAGAAAAACTTTACTATTTTGCTTCTGATGAAATGGAAGGTAGAGCAACAGGTTCCAAAGGTCAGCAAAAAGCAGCTAAGTTTTTAAGAGAAGAATACAAAAAGCTAGGAGTTTTTAGTCCCATAGGTTTGGATTATTTCCAAAAAATACCAAAAGACTTTTTTAATAATCGGTCCGTTGCAGATGCTGTAAATGTATTGGGGTACATAAAAGGAGCAGAAACACCTGAGGAATTGATTATTATTTCAGCACATTATGATCATATCGGCGTCGATGAAAAAGGACAAATCAATAACGGTGCAGACGATGACGGCTCAGGAACAATAGGTGTTTTACAAATAGCAAAAGCTTTTCAAAAAGCAGTAAAAGATGGAAATAGACCAAAACGAAGTATCTTGTTTTTACATGTGGTAGGAGAGGAGATTGGTTTATATGGATCTAGATATTATGTGGAAAACCCTGTTTTCCCTATAAAAAACACTATCGTAGATCTAAATATAGATATGATAGGTAGGGTTGATGATGCGCATTGTGAACAAAAAGATTACCTTTATATAATAGGAAGCGATAAGTTGAGTACCGAATTACATCAAATCAATGAAAAGGTGAAAGAAACACATTCAGATTTGGTTTTTGACTACAAATTCAACGCAAAAAACGATCCCAATAGGTTTTATTACAGAAGCGATCATTATAACTTTGCTAAAAATAAAGTACCAGTAATTTTTTATTTCAATGGTACTCATGAAGATTACCATAAAATTACAGATACCGCCGACAAAATAGATTATTCATTACTAAAAAAACGTTGTGATCATATTTTTTTAACGGCTTGGGAACTAGCAAATCGGAAAGAGCGTATAAAGTTAGATTAAACCTAATCCACAACCTCCCAAATTTGATCGGCGTTTAATCGAAAACTTTTTAAAAAATTAAAAGAACATTCCTGTGGATTTAATAAAGAAAGAAAAGTGCTTTCATCCGTTCTTTTATACAAGTGATAAATTTTACCTATTACTGGTTCAAAACTAAACTTAGCAGCATAAATTAATTTATTAAATTCATATTGCTCCATTAGTTTTTGATATTCCATTTGGAGTTCGTTAAACTTAGCACCCAGTTGATGATTAACTTTTGTAACAGTATTATTTTTCCAATGAGATATATCAGTTAACTCTATTTTAGGAGCAGACATATCCGTTGCGTATGGTAATGATTTGGCATTGTATATTTGTAACTCCTCATCAAAAACAACATTATCTGGTTTTTTACTCATAAAAATAGCTTTTAAGCAAAATTAAAAAAGGTTGTAATGAAACGATGTTAAAAACCGTTAATCTTTAAGAAGCCTATAGCATTCTCAATTGTTATATGTTTTTCTTTTGTATACTTAGGCTAAAGAATAATTGATACTATGTTTCAATTAAATTTTCAATTCCAAATAATCAGGTTTCATTAAAGCTCTTTATTCTCAATTTATCAGAGGATCAAAAGATACTATGTATATAATAATGGTATACGCTATTATTTTTAGGAGGGAGTAATTGTTAAGTATTAATAATAATTATAGTATTATAAAGAGAGTCCCTTTCATATAGAGTAATCTAGGCTATGTACCATATACAATTCATTGGTTGTTCAAGATAGTCTATAATTAAAGTAATATAGAGCAAAGATTTGTTTTAAGTTACTGATTTAGAGGTTTAATAAAAAAGGATAAAAAAAAGTCAAGTAAAAATAGTTTATAAAGTAAAAAGAAGTTGTAGTTTTGCACCCCGCTACGCAAGTGGTTTAGTTCATAAAAAGGATGTTTAATTTCGGTTAATTTACTAGTTTGTTAAGAAGTGGTAAGTGCTTAAAAAAAATTTTTAAAAAATATTATTTTTTAAGTTGTTAAAGTAAAAAGAAGTTGTACATTTGCACCCCGCTACGCAAGTAGTTAAAGTTCATTAAAAAGGTTGTTAGGTTGTAGTTTTTTTTTAGGAGTTATAAAATTGATTTAAGAGTTGATTTTAGTTTCAAAAAAAACAAAAAAAACTTTTTATTTTTTGTTTTAAATTAAAAAAAAAGTTGTAGATTTGCATCCGCTTAGCGAGCTAAGTAAAAGAGTTGAGTTGTTAGAGACGGCGCTTAATTAACAAGAAAAAAGTTCATTGACATATTGATTGACAGCGCGTATGATTGCTAATTTATTAGTGAGAATACCAAATTAAGAATTAAGACTAGAAATTTTGTTTTGAGGCGATTATAATTTTTGTTTCATTGATTTAGTAGATAAGTTTTTAACATATTTAAAGATTAACGATGAAGAGTTTGATCCTGGCTCAGGATGAACGCTAGCGGCAGGCTTAACACATGCAAGTCGAGGGGTAACATTGTAGCTTGCTACAGATGACGACCGGCGCACGGGTGCGTAACGCGTATAGAACCTACCTTTTACTGGAGAATAGCCCAGAGAAATTTGGATTAATGCTCCATAGTATAATTGAGTGGCATCATTTAATTATTAAAGATTTATTGGTAAAAGATGGCTATGCGTTCTATTAGTTAGTTGGTGGGGTAACGGCTTACCAAGACATCGATAGATAGGGGTCCTGAGAGGGAGATCCCCCACACTGGTACTGAGACACGGACCAGACTCCTACGGGAGGCAGCAGTGAGGAATATTGGACAATGGAGGCAACTCTGATCCAGCCATGCCGCGTGTAGGAAGACTGCCCTATGGGTTGTAAACTACTTTTGTATAGGAAGAAACGACATTATGTATAATGTTTTGACGGTACTATAAGAATAAGGATCGGCTAACTCCGTGCCAGCAGCCGCGGTAATACGGAGGATCCAAGCGTTATCCGGAATCATTGGGTTTAAAGGGTCCGTAGGCGGGTTTATAAGTCAGTGGTGAAAGTTTGCGGCTCAACCGTAAAATTGCCATTGATACTGTAGACCTTGAATTATTGTGAAGTGGTTAGAATAAGTAGTGTAGCGGTGAAATGCATAGATATTACTTAGAATACCGATTGCGAAGGCAGATCACTAACAATATATTGACGCTGAGGGACGAAAGCGTGGGTAGCGAACAGGATTAGATACCCTGGTAGTCCACGCCGTAAACGATGGTTACTAGCTGTTCGGTCTTCGGACTGAGTGGCTAAGCGAAAGTGATAAGTAACCCACCTGGGGAGTACGTTCGCAAGAATGAAACTCAAAGGAATTGACGGGGGCCCGCACAAGCGGTGGAGCATGTGGTTTAATTCGATGATACGCGAGGAACCTTACCAGGGCTTAAATGTAGATTG
>Ga0209185_1001753_pt1 | contig 17459 bp, 16 predicted proteins | sample SidtaG_2_FD_187425 | JGI IMG/M metagenome (GOLD analysis project Ga0209185, IMG submission 187425) | Marine algal microbial communities from Sidmouth, United Kingdom - Sidmouth_Asex2 metaG (SPAdes) (version 2) | ecosystem: Host-associated > Algae > Red algae > Unclassified | place: Sidmouth... | reverse complement strand
GGTCAGGCTGCCGTCCTCTTTGCAATTTGGGCAGGCTGTTGGCATACGCATAGAAAAACCTGTCATATGACAGACGGCACGCCCCGTCGCGCGGTGCTCCACCAACCAGCTATCGGTATCAGGGCTTTTGAGTTTTTCGCCGCAAGACCGACAAATAATCAAAGGCGCATATCCACGGCGGTTTAAATAAAGCATGGCCTGCTCTCCGCGCGAAAGGACGTCTTTGGTCGCGGCAATCAAAGGCTCTGAGATGTAATCCCCCTTTGCGGGAGGGTGATCTTTTAGATCTACCAACTCAATCTCTGGAAGCGTAATCGCGCCGGGCCGCTCTGGCAGGATAATATGGGCGTAACGACCTGTTCTGGCATTGTGGAGGCTCTCAAGAGACGGCGTCGCAGAGGCCAAGACGACAGAATGTTTGGCAATCATGCCTCTGACGACCGCCATATCACGGGCATTATATATCACGCCCTCTTCTTGTTTATAAGACGTGTCGTGTTCCTCATCGACCACAATCAAGCGCAAGTTCGGATAAGGTAGGTAGAGCGCAGACCGCGCCCCGACGACCAATTTCGCGCGGCCATTTTGAACTTCGCGCCAAACTCGGCGGCGCGGCGCTTCGCCCATGGCGGAATGCCACGGCGCGGGGTCAACCCCAAACCGCGCGGCAAAACGCGACATACCCGCTTGGGTCAACGCAATTTCAGGCACCAAAACCAAGGCCTGCCCGCCAGATTTAAGCGCCTCTGCCACCGCCTCGAAATAGACTTCGGTTTTACCTGACCCCGTCACGCCGTCGAGCAAGGAGACGTTAAAGTCCTGCTTTGCGACTTGGACAACTAAGTTCTGTGCCGCCTCTATTTGAGACTTGGATAAAGTCAGTCCACCATGTTCTGAATTGGGCACACCAAACGGCGCGTCGACAGGCAGGGTCTGCGCAATCATGCCGCCTGCGGCCTCGAAACCGCGTACCACGCCCGCGCTGACGCCGCTGCGGTCTGCGATTTCACTGGCGCGTGCGGGGAATGGCCCGCCTTTATCTAAAATCATCTGCCGCGCGGGCGTTATCTTTGCGCCTGAATTTTCAGACGGGCTGAATTGGGTGACAAGCGGGCTGGGGTCTAGCGCTTTATAAGACGACATCACCATGCGCAAAACTTGCCCCGGAGAGACGCAATTATACTTTGCCGTCCACTCTATAAATTTAAGCATTTCCGCGCTCAGCGCGGGGGTTGCTTTGACGGAGACAATTTCTTTTAATTTTCGCGTCCCGTCATTTGGGACGAACCCCACCGCGACGCCAATCTTCATTTGCTGGCCGATCGGGGCAAAAACAAAATCGCCCGCGTTTACTCGAACTCCAGGCGGACAAGCATAATCAAATGCACTAGGCACATTCACAGGAAAAAGAACTTGTACGTTTTCGGACGACATGAACTATGATAACAGACCCCAACACAAACTGCCTTCCCTTTTGGAGCTTAGAATGAAATTTTTTGTTGATAGTGCGGATCTTGAGCAGATCCTTGACCTAAATGCCATTGGCCTTGTCGACGGCGTCACAACCAACCCCTCTATTATCGCAAAATCAGGCCGCGACTTCAAAGAAGTCATTGCTGAGATTTGTAAACATGTAGACGGCCCCGTCTCCGCCGAAGTCGTGTCAACGGACGCCGCGCAAATGATCGCCGAAGGTCGTGAGCTTCGCAAGATTGCAGAAAACGTCTGTGTTAAATTGCCTCTGACTTTGGACGGGCTAAAAGCCTGCTCAACTTTGTCAAAAGAAGAAGTTCCGACAAATGTCACGCTTTGCTTCTCGCCAAACCAAGCGCTCCTTGCAGCGAAATGCGGCGCGACTTTCATCTCGCCTTTTATCGGACGCCTCGATGATATCAGCTTGGACGGGATTGAGCTTATTCAAGATATTCGCACGATTTACGATAATTACGGATACGAGACTGAAATTTTAGCGGCGTCTATTCGTAATACCAACCATGTGCGTGATTGCGCGCTTGTGGGTGCAGACGTCATTACGGCCCCGCCTAATGTTATTAAATCACTGGCCAATCACGTCTTAACGGATAAGGGCCTCGCCGCTTTCCTCAAAGATTGGGAAGGCACTGGCCAGACGATTCTCTAATACAAATTCAAAAAACATAACATGAAAAAGCGGGGCGCAATTTGCACCCCGCTTTTTTTTAATTTAAAAAATATACGGCCCGTAGTAGAGGCGCCCGTATAATGTGATTTATTTTTTAACAGACTTAAGCTGTGTGACCTTTGCGCCTGTTCCGCCTTTTGGAGGCTCTGGCTTTTCATCCGTAGAGTGTCCGCCCATAACTTTTGCAGTCTCTTGCGCAAGTGACGCCCGTGTCGGCAGGCTCCCGCTAATGGCTGCGTAACGCTCAAGCTTTTCTTGTTGAGCCGCATTCACGCGACGCAGAGATTCGATATCTTGAAGGGCAGCAGAAAACTTCGCATTCAGAACTTCGAACTCTGAATTTGTTTTCATTAACGCATCCGTATTGCGGCCAAATTCCATCGTTTGCGCCCGTAATCGCGCATCGCTTTCATCTGCACGCGCTTGCGCCGTATCAAGAGATTGTTGCAAGACACGAATTTCGCGTTCAGCATCAGCCGCGGCGATATTTTTAATCCGTACTTCGGTATCGTATTGATCGATTTGACTTCGCAAAGCAAAGAGATCCGCCTCGCGTCTGCGAACCGTCTCGTCCTGAATGTTTTTCTGGGCTTCCATGTCGTAACGCACAGCGTCCAAGAGGTTTGACGTTTCAAGGAACTTGGAATTTACGTCGGCATAATTTGCACGAAGTTCTTTCAGTTCAATATAAACATTGTCTCGGTCTTTGCCGCGACTGTCTAATTTGACTGTGAGGTTTTCGACCTTTTTCTGAAGCTCAAACGTATCACGTTTTTGCTCTGATAGCGCAATGCGTCGTGCCGCAAGTTCGTCTTGCAAAGTTTTATTACGCAGTTCCAAACTTGCAATCTGATCATCACTTTGCGTGACGCGGCGTTTGAACGTTTCAATCTCGCCAAGGCTGTTTGTGTTGCGCACACGCGACTCAGATTCCCGGTCCATGTAAACCGCAATTTCAGCTTTCGAACTTGAGTAATCTTTTTGCAAATCTTTATATTGGCGCTCTAGGGAGAGGAGCCGATTTTCTTGCTCATCCGCTAAACTGGTTTTTTGCGCAAGTTGTCTGTCAATATCTTCGCAGCGATCGCGCAAAGCGACATTCTCGCCTTCGATACGCACAAGGCGGCGAAGGCCTGCATCCATGTCCGAGAGCGTCTTGTCCAAAGTTGACATGTGACGCATAGCCATTTGCTGTTGCTCATTGGCCGAACGAAACGCCGTCGACATGGCTTCCAAACTCGACCGCGCGGCTTGGATTTTTTCAGCTTCAGCATTTTCTATCGCTTGCCCGTCTTTGCCGAGTTCTGATCGCTTCTCGTACTTTGCGTCCGCACGTTTATCGGAATTAAAAATTCTCATTATATGTTCCCCAGCCCTGACGAATTATCTACACCATAAGCTCTAGCAGAAAAGAATCGCACCAAAGATATAGAGTCGGTCGCATGGTTAATATTTATCATTACTTGTCAAATTTTTACGCGTTTTATCCAGAGTTTTATACTCTCTCATTAGCCAAAACCTAAGTTTTGCCAAACATTGACCATACAGAGACCTGACACAGACCCAGCACAGACCCAGTACAGACAAAACATAGATACGACATGTATTAGACATTCCGCGCAAGCCTTGTATTCCACCTCTATATCCCTGCCGCAAATACCCTAAGGCGAAGTCTCTATATTCAGGTCCCGCTAAATAACCTTAAGGTAAATCGAATGAAAATTATTATTCTAATTCTCGTATCGGCTTTGATTACGGCGTTTATCTCTGGCCTGTTTGGTATGGCGGGCGGCATGGTTTTCATGGGCATAATCGTCAGTTTCATGGGCGTGTCTGAGGCCATGGTCGTTCATGGTTATGTTCAATCCATCAGCAATGGATTTCGATCATATCTTATACGCGCCGATATTCGGTGGGATATTTTGGGGTATGAGCTTTTGGGTGCTTTGCCTGCGACTGCTCTATTGGCCTTTATCGCCTTTGTGCCGCCCAAACCCGTCTTGTTTTTTGCCTTGGGGGTATTGCCTGTCTTGCTCTGGTTCCCGCGCGGATGGTTGCAGGGCGATGCCGCGAAACCCAAACATGCCGTGCTTTGCGGTTTCTCCGTGATGAGCCTTAACCTTGTGGCAGGCGTCGCAGGCCCTGCCCTTGATTTTTTCTATGTAAAAACCACGCTGACCCGCAAAGAAATTGTCGCCACGAAAGCGGTAACAATGTTGGTCTCGCATTTTGTAAAAATTATCTTTTTTGGTATCGCCCTTATCCAAGCGAGCGGCCTTGGAACCTTACCGCCGACGTGGGTTGCGGTCGCTGTCATCCCCTGCGTCTTCTTGGGTACATATTTTGGCACACGGCTTTTAAACCGCTTTTCAGATGTCGGCTTTAAACGCTATACACGCCTGCTTGTGACAGGGGTCGGCCTTGTCTATCTCTGGCGGGGCTTGGTCTTAGTTGGATTTCTTTAGGGCCGCTTTTTTGTCAAAGAACGTATAGATCGCAATCCCCGATATGACGACGGCCGTGCCGAGCGCGTCAATAATGCCAAACGGTTCGCCGAGCAATGTGACCGCAAACACAATGGTCGCGACAGGGCCCAGCATGCCGAGTGTAGCCACTGATTGCGCCCCAATTCGCCCCAAAGCCATATTGACCATAAAGGACGGCAAGAGCGTCGAGACGGTCGCGAGCAAGATACCGATCATGTAAACCCGAAAGGGTAAATCAAGTAACGGGGCAAGCGAGCCGCCGTTCACAATCAGGAAATGGGCGAACACGACAAAGCTCGCGCTCATCATGGCGATACAGGTGAAGACCTCACTCCCGAGTTGCAGAATATAGCGCACAGCCGAGAGCTGAAATATCGCAAAGAACAAGGCCGTCATTAAGATAAGGACAGTTCCAAGCCACAGGTTTGACCCTGTCGCTAAATCTCCGCCCGCGAAAATTACCGCAATCCCAGAATAAGCCAAGATAATAGACAACACGCCGTAGCGCGAAATTTTGCGTCCAAAAAACAATGCCCCTAAAATCATGACAAAGACAGGATATGTAAATAAAAGGAGCCGTTCCAACTGCGCCGTAATATATTGCAGGCCTGTGAAATCTAGATAGGCACACAGATAATAACACAACGCCCCAAGCAGGCCCGCCCTGATCATTACATTCCGCGCGGGCGCGACATCGCCGCCAAGCTTTGCTTTTTTACGAAAAAGCCAGATCAAAATCACCGCGTAAATTGGAAAGGCAAAGCCCATGCGCAAAACCATCAGGGTAATCGGGTCTATCGGCGCAATGGTCTGCCCCTCTACGGGAAGATAAGCGAGCTTGATAAAGATCGCTTTCATAGAGAAAAAGACGGCCCCCAAAAGGCCGAAAACATATCCCGTGAGGCGCGCGCGACCCATAACGCTTCCGTCTTGGGCGCTTCCGTCTTGATCAATCTGCACGTCACTTGTCTTACCAAGTGGCACAAGCATTTCGCGCATATTCTGCTTCACGACGCAGCGTTTTTTGAAAGCGGTGACTTAGTTTTTCGCCGCGCTTTGAAAAAAGCTTTTAGCAGGCCTGCACATTCGTCTGCCAAAACGCCGCCCGTAACGTCTGGCCTATGATGGCAGACACTTTGTTCAAAAAATCGCACGCCGCTCTCGATTGCGCCGCCTTTAATATCCGTTGCGCCGTAGACCACGCGGCCAATACGCGCGTTTGAAATTGCGCCTGCGCACATGGTACACGGCTCTAACGTTACATAGAGCGTCAGACCCGTCAGGCGGTAATTTTCGGATTTATAGGCTGCGTCGCGTATCGCCATGATTTCGGCATGTGCGGTCGGGTCAGACAATAATATAGGCGCATTTCCGCCGCGTGCCACAATCCGACCCGTCTTTGGATTGACAAGCACAGCGCCAACAGGCACGTCTCCGCGCGCACTTGCCGCTTGCGCTTCCCCTATCGCGTCCCGCATATAGTCTTCATCCGTCATACGCCCTGTTGGGGCGAAAATAGAAAAGCGTCAAGCGATGCCCGAAAAACAAAACCATAAAAGCGAGCAAAAGCCCGCCAACCCAAAGTCGGGTAGAGGTAAAACGCAAAAACCATTATCCGAGATGGAAGGCGAGCGTGTTGCCAAATATTTGGCGCGCGCGGGCATAGCGTCAAGACGCGGCGCAGAAGCCATGATCGAGGCGGGTCGCGTCACGGTCAACGGCAAAACTCTCAAAACACCTGCGTTCAAAGTCCGCGACGAAGACGACATCACGGTCGACGGTAAGAAAGTCGCCGAAAAAGAACATCCCCGCCTTTGGCGCTATCACAAACCTTCTGGCCTTGTGACGACCCATAGCGATGAAAAGGGACGTGATACTGTTTTTGACAAACTGCCCAAAGACATGGGCCGCGTAATATCTGTTGGACGTTTGGATATTACGTCAGAGGGCCTGCTCTTATTGACCAATGATGGCGGCCTTGCGCGGGCCTTGGAATTGCCCGATACAGGATGGGCGCGGCGCTACCGTGCGCGCGCTTATGGCATCATCACCCAAGAAGAACTCGATACGCTGCAAGACGGTATTATCATTGACGGTATCCCAACAGGGCCGATCGAGGCTTTGCTTGATAAGCAACAGCGCGGCAATGCTTGGATTACCGTCACAATCCGCGAAGGCAAAAACCGCGAAGTGCGGCGCGCGCTTAACGAACTTGGCCTCGAAGTGAACCGCCTTATCCGCACATCTTACGGTCCGTTTCAACTTGGCCAATTGGTTGCGGGACAGATCGAAGAAGTCAAAGCCAAAATCCTGCGCGACCAAGTTGGGCATTTAGTAGACATTCCGAAAATTGATCACAAACGCAAACGCCCCACAGGCAATGCCGATTTCCACGTTAAACCCAAAGGCGCATCAAAACCCCGAGCCTCTGGACGTAAGAATTTTGAAAATTCAAAACAAGCCGCCAGAGCCGATACCACGGTGGGCAAAAGTGGATCTAAACGCGGCACGAAAGCGCTCGACCGTAAGGTGAAATCCGAAATGCCAAGAAGCGGCGGAAGACCTTTTACCAAAGGCGGCAAATCCAGAACGGATAAACCCATGCCCAAGGGTCGCGGACGGTTTGCCAAGAAGTAAACTCTAAGCCTCATCCTGAGGGCGCGCATAGCGCGTGGACTCGAGGGGTGTTCCAGTGAAGACCTAAACATCTGTCCTACCATCCTTCGAGTCCACGGCTTCGCCGTCCTCAGGATGAAATTTGAATTTAATTACACTTTTAGTATGGATGACAGGCAGTATGGATGACAGGCGCTAAACTTTAGCATACCCTCACGAACATCTGTCATCTCCCACTCAGTGCGGGATCACCCCCCTTTTTAGGACACGCCCTATGCGCATCGTTTCAGGTCATCTTCGCGGACGCAATATCGCCACTCCAAGTGGGCGCGATACCCGTCCCACATCCGATCAAACGCGCGAATCAATTTTTAATATTCTTCAGCACGCGACTTGGGCACCTGAACTGGACGGCGGGATTGTCGCCGATATATTTGCAGGGTCTGGCGCGCTTGGGCTAGAAGCCGTATCAAGAGGCGCGGCGTTTTGTTTATTTGTCGAAACAGAACCCAAAGCGCGGGCCTCTATTCGCCAAAACATTGAAAAAATGGACTTGTTCGGTTGCACCCGCCTGCATCGCCGCGACGCGACAAAACTGAAAGTCGCCCCCGGTAATCTGCGCGGGCCTTTTACTCATATTTTCATGGACCCGCCCTATTATAAAGGCCTGTGGAAACCCGTCCTCTCGCGCCTAAAAGACCAAGACCTCATCGCCAAGGACGGCGTCATAATCTTAGAAATCGGCAAAGACGTCGAAGACATCGTTTTACCGGGTTTTGATATTTTAGCGGATAAAACTTGGGGCGCAGCGCGGGTTTTGTTTTTGAGCTTGGGTTGACGGGAGATATTATCGTGTGTATATAAATACACAACATGGAGTATGACGCTCGGAAAGACGAAACTGCATATAATTGTAGTTAACACTCAATTGAGTGGTGTCTTTCGCCATAAAAAATTATAGTCGAGACCTAATCAAAAAACTTAAGGCAGATGGGTGGACTTTGGATAGAATACGCGGATTACATCATCATTTTGTCCATGACACGATCTCTGGCATTGTGACTATCCCGCATCCGAAGCGTGATTTTAAAAAAGGCACACTTCGATCTATTTATCGTCAAGCCCAATGGAAATGGCCCCCAGAATAAATGTTCTATATTGGTTTAATACATAAAGGTGATGATACGGATTACGGGATTAGTTTCCCTGACTTTCCGGGTTGTATCTCTGCGGGCAAAAGCTTTGAAGAGGCTATGATCATGGGCAAAGAAGCCCTCGGATTCCATGTCGAAGCCATGAAAGACCATGGCTACACAATCCCAAAACCCAGCGAACTTGAAGACATCAAAGCCAATAAAGACGGGTTTTGGGCAGACGACCTCTCGGATGCTACAATCGTACGTGTGCCCCTTATCATGCATGTTGATCGGCCAAAGCGCGTCAACATCTCCCTCAATCCAAGCCTTCTTTCCGCCATTGACCAAGCCGCGAAAGAACAAGGCATGACGCGGAGCGCGTTTTTGGCAAGTGCAGCTTTGCAGCATTTGGGGTAACTCATGAACTTAAATCAAACCGAAGACCCATACCGCAACTTACTTATTCACGCAGTAAATCAAATTTTGGAGAGAGATTTAATTAAGTTAGATTTTGATAAAAGCTACAAGGAAATGGAAAAACCTTCTAACCAGGTTTTAACTTCGGGTTTTATAGAAACTCATCTTTTTGACTTTAAGTCAGTGATTAATTGGTATGGCTATGAACCTTATGCGTTACGGGTAAGTGTTTGGTGGAAATACGATAAACATAATCATTTATTGCATGAAGAAGATAGTTTTCTTGGAATGCAACCAAGGAAGGGAACACAAAGTTTTAGAGAAATAGTCGGCGTCACGTGTTCAACGGAATTTAATCGTTATAAGAATTATTTAATTGGCTCAAAAAGGGACGAAATCCACACTCCCTACACTCGCAGGGGAGAGTTTACTAATTTAAAGTCGTTACCCAAAGCAATCGCTAAAGGATATGATGCCGAAGGCCCTTGGCCCCGTATTGTCTTTTAGGCCTATAGCTAAACTGCTTCTCTCCGTAAAATCCTAACGCCGCCCAAATAGGCGTTCAATATCGGCAAGTTTTAATTCGACATAGGTCGGGCGGCCGTGATTACATTGGCCAGAATGCGGGGTGTCCTCCATCTGGCGCAGGAGCGCGTTCATCTCGGACCCGTTCAAACGACGTCCCGCGCGCACAGAGCCGTGGCACGCCATTGTCCCGCAGACATGCTCGAACTTCTCTTTCAATGAGAGCGCTTCGTCATATTCCGACAGATCATCTGCCAAGTCTTGCAACAGGCCTTGTACGTTCATCTCGCCGAGCAGTGCGGGCGTTTCACGCACTGCAATCGCGCCGACGCCGAACGGCTCTATTATCAATCCCATTTCTGCAAGTTCTTCGGCGCGAGACAAAACACGCGCCGCGTCCGATTCGCCGAGTTCGACAATATCGGGAATAAGTAAGGCCTGACGTTCTACGCCCTTCCCCTTCATCGACTCTTTCATACGCTCATAAACAAGGCGCTCATGGGCGGCATGTTGATCGACAATAACAATTCCGTCTTGAGTTTGCGCGATAACATAAGTCTCGTGCAATTGCGCCCGCGCTGCACCGAGCGGTTTATCAGTTGGATCGATTTGCGGGGCGTAACCGTGTTGTAGCGGGACGCCGCCCTGCCCGTCATGAGGCGCGTATCCACGCGGATTATACGCCTCTGGCCCTTCTTCGACGCGTGCCGAATGACCATCAATAAGCGGTTGCAAAGCGGGGTCATATTGATGCGGCGCATTCGCCGAACCGTAACCGCCTGCGCTATACACACCTTGATATCCTGACCTCCCAGATAAAAGAGGCGCAGCGCCGCCTGTTTGAATACGCCCAAGCGCGTAATCGGATACCGTTGTACTCGCGCGGTGCCCTGCCGCTGCCAAGCCGTGGCGCAGCGCCGAGACGATGAGGCCGCGCACAAGTCCTGGATCACGGAACCGCACTTCGGACTTGGCCGGGTGGACGTTGACATCCACATGCGTCATCGGCAGGTCAATATAAAGCGCCACAACAGGGTGACGATCGCGAGCCAGATAATCCTGATACGCGCCGCGCACAGCCCCGAATAAAAGCTTGTCTCGCACAGGGCGCCCATTGACAAATAAATATTGGTGTTGGGAATTACCTCTGGAATATGTCGGCAGACCTGCAAACCCTGTTAGGCGAATCCCTTCGCGTTCTTGGTCAACTTTCAGTGCGTTTTCGCCGAAATCTTTGCCCAATATCGCGGCCAATCGCGCGAGACGTCCATCCGTATCCGCCGATTGTTTTGCGAGTTTTAGCGTGGTGCGGACACCACTATTTAAGGTCATGCCCACAGACGGATTTGCCATAGCGAGGCGTTTGACAATGTCGGAAATCGCCATCGCTTCTGAGCGTTCGGATTTTAAAAACTTTAACCGTGCAGGGGTTGCGTAAAACAAATCGCGGACATCAACGCGCGTACCGTGCAGGCCGACGCGCGGGGCGGGTTTGATCGGTCGAACGGATCCGCCTTCAACCGTGAGTTCCCACGCGCTATCTGCATCCAGTGTTTGCGAGGTTAAAATCAAGCGCGCAACCGAGCCTATGGACGGCAAAGCCTCACCGCGAAAACCCATTGTACCAATGTTTAGCAAATCATATTCGCCTACATCATTTGGCGCGAGTTTTGAGGTCGCGTGACGCTCAATGGCAATGGGCAGTTCCTCAGCGGTCATGCCCCGCCCGTCATCGACGATCGAGATCAGCGTTCTGCCCCCGTCCTCAAATCGTATGTCGACTTGGGTCGCGCCTGCATCAATCGAATTTTCCACGAGTTCTTTGATAACACTGGACGGACGTTCCACGACTTCGCCCGCCGCAATGCGGTTGACGGTTTCATTTGGCAGACGCCTGATAATCGGGGTCGTCATATTACGCGACTCGGTAGTAAATTTTAGACATGAAAAAACCTAACCGCGCGAAAGCGATTAGGCTATAGATTTTGAAAAAAGTCTGGTGACGAATTTTATGTTATTTAAAGCCCCGGAAGCTTCGCTCTGCCCGGCCGGCGCGTAATTTCAACAGGCTGACCGCCTGTGGCCGTATTGATCGACTTCATACGTTGCGCTTCGATTTCAGGATCAAGGGGAACAGGTTTTCCGTCTGGGCCGATAATTTGACCGTTATTCCAGAACATGATGCGATCAGAAAAACTTGATGTTTTACGCTCAACACTGTTTTGGCCGTCAATTTCAACTCGAATTTCCTGATTGGCACGGCCAACGCCCGCCTTGGTCATTAAGACGATTTCGCCGCGTGTCGGTTCTGTGGGATCGACATCGCCGATAAGGGCTTTGCGAGCCGCTTCTTGCGAATAATTATTCTCGGCACTTGCAGCACCGATTTGCGGTGGACGTAAATTATATTCTGGCGGTACGACAAGCGGCGCTTTGGTCAAAATATTAAATTCATTCGGCGCGTTTTTTGTCAGGCCCAGCCGTTTACCTGCGGACGCACAGCCTACTAAGGCAGAGGACGACAGGCAAAACCCTGAGATAGTAGCAATAGCAATTATGTTACGCATAGTGTGCGACTCCGTATTTGTGAGGGTTCTACCTAATATAGACCGCCCTGCCAAGTGACGTGTGTGTTAGTTTTTAGACGTATTCTCAGTTGTTTGCGTATTTGTTTTTTCTGGCGGGTAGACAAAACTCGCAATAATAAGGCCGACAACGCCGATCGAAATCGCACTATCAGCAATATTAAACACCCACGGAAAGAATGGCAGAAGGTCATGCACGCTGATGAAATCCGTCACGGCGCCAAAACGTGCGCGGTCAATACCATTCCCAATCGCCCCGCCAATGATAAAAGCAATCGAGAGGCGATTGAGCCAATCTTTGCATTTGGTCAGCGCATAGAGCAAGACGACGCACATCACAGCGGCAAAAATCGTCAGTGCCCAACGCTTAATCGAGCTATCGCCTTGCAAAAGACCATAACTAATTCCGGGATTACAAACGAGCGCCCAATCAAATATTGGCCCGACTTCTTTAAACAAACCCGGACGTAAATTGATCTCGCATATATTTTGCGGCGCTTTGAACATATCAATAATGGCAAATTTCGACCATTGATCGAGGACAACGGACACAAACGGAATGGCAAGCGCGTATATCCAGTAAGATTTGTAAAGTTTTGGCATGTTCCGTCTTAGGGCTCTCTTGTTTCGCCTCGTTTAAAGGGGTTAGTCAGACGCGGCAAGGGGTTTGGCTCAGAAGCCTGCGAAAGTTCGAACTCCCAAACCTTACCACCGCATCGGTATTTCGTCTTTCCAAAACAGCCAACGATAAAGCTCTGCCTGCGAGCCTGTTCCAATTTGATGGACGGCCGGACTGTCAGCATTTAAATCATACAGAGCCGCAAATCCTGCGTAGCTCGCGACGAGTAAATATTGCCCGTCTTTTGAGATGTCCATACTGCTGATCGTGCCACCGAGGAAAAACTGCCAAACCTGTTTGCCAGAGGGATCAAAGGCTTGGACATAGCCGCTGGCATTGCCAAAAATATATTCGCCTTTGCGGCTGACGCCTGCATAGACGCGTGAATTGGGGTCGATTTCAATGGCGCGATCATCCGCTTTATATATCCGATTTGAAACCCGGTAAATCTTTCACCTCAAGCGCAAAACTATAGCCATTATAGAGATGACATGAATTAAACGCGATTTGGCTATCGTCATGATTAAAGCCTGCGTAATGCGGATATTCGGAAAAATTCCCAATATCGGCCACGACTTCTAAATCCGCATTATAAACATGATGCCGCGTACCTTGTGTTCCAAAGGCGATTAAAGACCCGTCGCGCGAAATCGCGCCATGCGGCATATCAGAACTTAGGTCTAGCAGAGGGGCGTCCCCGAATTTTTCGGACGCCTCTTTGGCTCATTCTATTCGCTCTGTTAAACTTTCTGGGAGCGGCGTCAGGCGGTCTGTTTCACCCGAACTCAGAACAAAAATACCTTCGACACCGATGAACAGAACTTTTTGACCACAGGGAAATGCAATGAGATGATCACAAGACACGGGCTCTTCTTCTTCGACAGCCCACCCGTCTGGTACGCCCGCTTGTGCAGAGGGCCATTCAAACTCTGCGACCCGCAGGGCTTGCCACCCTTCCGTAATCCAAATTTTACCTGAAATATTTGGGTCGCCTTCAGGTGAAAATTTTGCCATTACGAAATAGCGTTTATTCGGGCATTGACCAAACAGATCTACCCCGTCAACAGATTTAACGGCGTAGTCCTTGACGTGAACGACGGCGCCGTCATCATAGGTCGCACCTATGCGGAGAACAAAACTTCCATCTGGCAATAATGCAGCCGTGGGAATAGACTGTCAATTTTCAGATAAGAGATCGGCAAGGGCACGGTGCGAAGGCGGGTATATATTTCGAAAACCTGTCTTTTGATGCGTTTGATTATCTTTCAACGCCGCGAGGATTCCGTCCCGCAACGCCTCTGTGCCCACTAAGCTTGGATTGGGCGCGTCCTTAAGAGTGTCCCACCCCAATCGCGCGCCTTTTTCAACATAGTCATTTACGTCTGAGACATATGTTAAAACACGCTCAGCCCATGTTCTCTCTGTCATTTTTAGTTTCGTCTATCCCTGAGCGGCGTCCCATGCGCGAACTGCGGCTCGGTCACGCGGCGTTATATCGCCCGTCACGCCCGCCTCGCCTTTGAAATATTTCCAAGAGCGTTCGCATTTTTGGTAACTGTCAAGTGTCTTGAAATCCGTAATAGTGATATCTTTTGCACCCTCAGACAAATCACATTCAGAGACGATTAGATAATCCGCGAGGGTGTCATCGGGATGGGCAGGATTTTCATATGTGTCTTGACGCGTAACAGATAAAGCCGTCAGCGCAGAGATGAGCGAGCTGTCGGCTGGCGCTTTTACGGACGCCTCAAGACTTGATTTAATCACCTTATCTTTACGCAGAGGTTCAATCGTCTCTGACACTTTGGTTCTGAAATCACGGAGGGTTTGCATGTGCGCTGCAAGCGTTTCGTTGCTCCATTCTTTTGGTGCGTCCAAGAACGTTTGGAAATGCACAGACCCGTCTTCCGTTGGGAAACGCGTCTGCCAGACTTCTTCGCACGTAAACACCATATACGGCGCAAGCCATGTTGTGAGGCGTAGGAAAATCTCGTTCATTACCGTACGGCAGGCGCGGCGACGGGTTGAATTGATCGGGTCACAATAAAGCGCGTCTTTGCGAATATCAAAATAGAACGCCGATAAATCCACGGTACAGAAATTGAACAGGGTCGAGAAGATCGCCTTGTGATCATGGTCTGTGATCGCGGCTGTGTGCATATCCGTAATTTCCGACAGACGGTGCAAGGCCCATTTTTCGAGCGCAGGCATATCGTCATAACCGACAGCTTCTTCTTCGTTAAATCCGTCCAGCGCGCCGATCATGTAGCGCAGCGTATTGCGAAGCTTACGATAAGCATCAACATTGGTTTGGATGATTTCTTTGCCTATTTTCAAATCTTGCGTGACGTCAGAACTGGCCACCCAGATACGGAGGATTTCCGCGCCATATTGTTTTGAAATATCTTCGGGGCTGACCGTATTACCGATTGATTTGGACATTTTATAGCCCTTTTCATCGACCACAAACCCGTCTGTCATCACCGCTTTATACGGCGCCTCGCCGTAAACCGCGCACGATTCGAGCAGTGAGCTTTGGAACCAACCGCGATGTTGATCGGACCCTTCGAGGTATAAATCGGCACGGTCAGGTAAGTCGTCACGCATTTTAAGGCAAAACGCATGCGTACACCCACTATCAAACCACACGTCGAGAATGTCTGTAACTTTCACCCATCCCTCAACATCATCGCCCAAGAATTCTGCGTCTGGCCTATCAAACCAACCATCCACACCGTCTTCTTTGACTGCCGCGAGGATACGCGCATTGATCGCGTCCGCGTCTGCGCGTTCCGTATGTAAGCGTCCGTCTTCGTGAACGAAGAGCGTGATCGGCACGCCCCAATTCCGTTGACGGGAAATCAGCCAATCCGGACGATCGGCGACCATCGTCGCAAGGCGGTTACGCCCGCGCTCTGGCCAGAACTTTGTCTTCTCGATCTCGGCCATAGCGGTCTCGCGCAAACCTTTCCCGTTCGGGCCAGATTTGGACATAGAGATAAACCATTGCGGTGTCGCGCGGCGAATAACGGGAGCCTTAGAGCGCCAGCTATGCGCGTCGCGCAACATCATGATGCCGCGTGCAAGCAGGTTCCCCGATTCGACGAGCGCTTTCAAAACTTCGGCATTCGCCGAGCCGTCTTGGCCACGTTTCTTACCCGACGTGCGCACCACATCGAGGCCTTGGAAACGGGTCGGCATGATGTCGGTGTATGCACCTTTATCGTCCATCGTCATGGGAACGACTGTTTCCACACCTTCAATGGCTTCAAGTTTTTTTTGATTAGAAATCCAAACGATATAATCGTCCTCGCCGTGACTTGGCGCGGTATGGACAAAACCTGTACCTGCGTCGGCCGTGACGTGATCGCCTTCGAGGAGTGGAACAGGGAAGTCGTATTTGCCCTCGGCGTCGGGCATGTTTTTGAGGGGGTGATTTAAAAGAATACCAGACAGAGTTTTTTCTGGCACATCTAAAATTCGGTCTGCTTTAGCAATCAAACCAGCCTTGGACACAACGTCCCAAAGGTCATCAGCCACGATCAATTTATCACCAAGTTTCGACCAAGGCTCAAACTCGCTTTCGGCCATCTCAGTAACTTCATAAACACCGTAAGAGACTTTGGAGGAATAACTGACAGCTCTATTTGCTGGAATTGTCCAAGGCGTCGTCGTCCAAATAACTAGGCAAGAGGACAATAAAATATCCATAGGAGAATCCGGCATTTTCATGCTAGGTACGATGCCTTGCGAAATTGAAGCATCCTCTACTGACTGAACAGGAAACTTCACATAAATCTGAGTCGCTTTCCGATCCTTATACTCGACTTCCGCTTCCGCGAGGGCCGTCTGTTCCACAGGCGACCACATGATTGGTTTTGAGCCTCGGTATAGCTGTCCTGTGCCTGCGATTTTCAAAAGCTCGTGACAGATTGCGGCTTCTGATTCGGGGCGCATGGTCAGGTAGGGATTATCCCAATCGCCAATGACGCCGAGGCGTTTAAATTCTTCGCGTTGGATATCGACCCAATGGGCGGCGTATTCGCGGCAACGCGCGCGGAACTCGGATGGCGCGACTTGGTCTTTGGTGCGGCCTTTGCCACGAAATTCTTCTTCGACCTTCCACTCAATGGGCAGACCATGACAATCCCAACCCGGCACGTAATTGGCGTTAAAGCCCGCCATTTGATGTGACCTATTGATGATGTCTTTATGCGTTTTATTCAGCGCCGTTCCCATATGGATATGACCATTGGCATAGGGTGGTCCGTCATGCAGCGTATAGGCTTCGCGGCCCACACTTTGTTCGCGCAGACGTTGATAAAGTCCGATTTTATTCCAACGCTCTAGCCATTTTGGTTCGGCTTTGGGCAGGCCTGCCCGCATTGGGAAATCGGTTTTAGGAAGGAAAAGTGTATCGCGGTAATCGCGCATTGTGTTTGTGTTTGTGTCAGTCTCTGTCGTCATGATAATCTCGAATATAAATTAGAAAAAGGGCGGAAATCTCCCGACACGCTGAGCCTCAAATTATCTGGCAGCGTATCGGGCCAATAATTCGACGCCCATTTATGGTGTTTGACACATATAACATGAGCGCGGGGTAACATAGCGGTGCATAAGCGTCTAGCGTTTTGGGTAGAGGCGCTGTGAGAGTTTTGGAAGAATTTTACAGGGAGAAATTCCTGCAACGTCCTGCGAGTCCCGTCGCTTCGCGCCGCCTCAGGATGAGGGTTAGGGTCTTTGATAGAGCGACTGTCATCCCAGCCTTGAGCTGGGATCCCGCATCAAGTGCGGGATGACACGAAGATTAGCCTCACCCCTCATTCTGAGGACGCGCAGAGCGCGTGGACTCGAATGATACAGACTAGGTGCTACCGCGTGCGACGGTAAAAATCGGGGGGTTTCCCATCGAGC
>Ga0209185_1001749_pt1 | contig 17497 bp, 13 predicted proteins | sample SidtaG_2_FD_187425 | JGI IMG/M metagenome (GOLD analysis project Ga0209185, IMG submission 187425) | Marine algal microbial communities from Sidmouth, United Kingdom - Sidmouth_Asex2 metaG (SPAdes) (version 2) | ecosystem: Host-associated > Algae > Red algae > Unclassified | place: Sidmouth... | reverse complement strand
ACTGGATCATGGCTGGCTCGATAGTGGGCCTTAAGCTCATCAGTAGAAAAATGAGGTTCGAGATACAGGTTTCTTGGCATTCACTAATTGTGCATTATATCGGGGCTATGTCAATCGGATTTGGTATCAAATATCGATCCGAGCTACACCGCACTTCTTGGGTTTCAACGGTAGATTCCATTATGCAAAATCAAAAAACATCGATTGTTTTCGATCAAGAACGCGCTGCTTCCTACGATCAGGGAAATGCTAAATTCGCCCCTATTCACGAAACGCTACACTTTCTCCTGCACGCCGTACTTTCTGAGCTGCCTGCTGATGCCAGAATTCTCTGTGTGGGTGCAGGGACAGGGTTAGAGCTGCTCTCTCTTGCTCAAGCCTTTCCGCAGTGGCAGTTCACAGCAGTAGAACCTGCGGCTCCCATGTTAGAGATTTGCAGGCAAAAGGCTGAAGAAAGCGACATCGCCTCCCGTATCACGTTTCACGAAGGCTATCTCGATTCTCTACCCCCAACGGATTTATTCGATGCGGCGACTTGCCTGTTCGTTTCCCACTTTCTACTACTGCAAGAAGACATTAGTCGTTTCTTTTGTCAGATTGCCTCACGGCTGCGTCCGGGTGGATACTTCGTTAACGCTACGCTTGCATCCGATCAGTCTACGGCCCAATACGATCAACTGCTTGAAACGTGGCTCCGACTGCTGAAGTCTTCTGGGATGCCTATCGAACAAATTGAACAGCTTCCTACGCTTTACCGCCAAGATGTCGCGCTCCGACCGCTCCCAGAAATTGAGTCAATCATGATGTCAAATGGCTTCAACACGCCGATTTTATTTTTTCAAGCTCTCCATATTTATGCTTGGTATGCTCAACGAGCAATCTGAGCGAAAGGATTGTTTCATCGCTAATGCACGCTTGGATTGTCAGTCGGAAATAATCGACGCGATACATTGTGTACAAGACTTGAGGAAACATAGAACAACGAGAATCCAATCAGAGGATGGAAGATCTCTAAATGCAGCGGAGTCTTGACATGGAGACTGAAAAACTGGAATCCCATCAGCACGGGTAGGCTGGCGGCAAGAGATCGAATCCTGGCTGAAGATAGCGTCATGAACGTTCCTCCCAGTAAGACCAATGACAATCCGCCGTAACCCCACACGAGCCACTTATGAACAGTCCACCAAACAGGATCGGAGAAGTAGGCAACGCCGACCGTTAATACCTGAGCCATCAGGCAGACGTTAAAGAGAATCGAAACCGCATAAAAACCGATATTTACCCAATTTTTGGCGTAAGTATTACCGCGTTCAACGTCTAGATTTACGATCATTTCACACTCCCTGCTTGGCGGAGGGATTGAAAACGCCAGCCGCTTGCGCCATTGCCTTCTCAACCAGCTTTGCACCTGCTTTCTCTGGAGAACCCGCGTCGAAGGGAGGGGCCGGATCGTACTCCATCATGAGTTGAGCAATTTTGGCTGCTTCCTCTCCGCATAGTTTTGATGCGACCACCAGACCAAAATCAATGCCTGCTGTGACGCCGCCCCCTGTCATGCGATTGCGATCAATGACGACCCGCTCAGTGCCAACTTCAACGCCTAAGCCTGCAAGCTGTTCCCGTGCGGCCCAGTGCGTTGCGGCGCGATAGCCTTGCAGCAGTCCTGCCTTCGCCAAAAACTCAGACCCGCCGCACACAGAGGTAACGAACTTGGCAGTCCGTCCCTGTTGTTGAAGAAAATTGAGCAATTCTGGATCGTCTGTAACTGCGCCCTGCCCACGTCCGCCTCCGATACAAACAACATCCAAAGCCGGACAATCTGCAAAGGTCGTGTCTGGCACAATCACCATGCCATCATCCGTCGAGATAGGGTCCAACGTTTTCCAGATGCGATGAACCTGGACTCCCGGCAACCCAGTGAATACGGTTTGTGGGCCAATCACATCGAGAGCTGTCATCCCCGGATAAAAGACCAAGCCAATCATGTGCTTTTGCGAATCAGTCATTCCAATTTCTCCAGTCAATCTTTGTCAGTGGAAATCTATACCGTCTACGATAGAGAGAACATCCGACGACGACTAGACCTCGATCGGGTACCTTTTTTTTGAGGGTAGCTACTCTCTAGAATTATGAAAAACACATTACAAAGCCTATTTGAGGCCATTAATCATGTTGAGCATGAGCACGATCTGAGATCTGAGATCGTTCCCAAACTGGCCGAGTACTTTGCAGCCCAGCGCTCGGGAATATTCTTCTTCGATCAAATCCTCTCAGCTAGCAGTAGCAACAAAAACCTCAAAAAGATTGCAGACGTTGCACTATCGGTTGAACGCAATCCTATCGCTCGCTATCTAGCAGAGCGCCATGCTCCTGCTCATGAAGCACTCGTCACCTCACCCAAAGCTTGGCAGCTGATCTGTCCCCGCCCCGATCATTGGCATGTGATGGCAGGCCCGATTGTCAGCGAGGGGCAACTGGTCGGCACGGTAGGTTGTACCCGAGAAAAATCAATGCCTGCTTTTAATGCAAAAGACCTGGCGGACGTGAGCGCTGTTTGCTTACATTTGTCTGTTTGGACAACGAGCAAACGGGCAACAGCGAAGCAAAACGCTCTGTCTTGCAAGCGCAATCACCTCACTTCTCGGGAGCTACAAATAGCAGACTTAGTTGCGTTGGGCCGAACGAATGCAGAAGTGGGCACTGAACTTTGGATTACTGAGAATACTGTTAAAAAGGCACTCAAAAGGATGTTCCGTAAACTTGAGGTTTCTTCTCGCACAGAAATGGTTGCACAGCTAGCAACCGAACAACGATATATCGACTCATCAGCTTATTAAAATACTGCTGCAACACACACGATTTTTGACGTGTAGCTAAAATTGGCGGCTCTCCAACCCTCAATCCCTTGCGTTTCAGGGTGAATAGCGTATGGTGAGCACAGAGAGGATGAGTATCACTCTGTAATATTGATATAGTATCTGATTGAACATTGAGTCACTTCTTTTCCTTGACTGTATCTATGACTGCTATCCCCGACTTTTTGAGTCATTTAAATCCGTCCCAGCGCCAGGCGGTTGAACATTTTTGTGGACCGCTGCTGGTGGTTGCAGGTGCAGGTTCGGGTAAAACGCGGGCCTTGACCTACCGCATTTCTAACTTGGTCATGCAACATCAGGTCAATCCCGCCAATATTCTGGCCGTGACCTTTACCAATAAGGCCGCTCGGGAAATGAAGGAGCGGATCGAAAAACTCTTTGCTGAGCAGCTGGCCCAACAGAACTACGGCAAAGCCCTGGAATTGCTAGGACCCCAGCAGCAAACGCAGTTGCGATCGCAAGTCTACAAAACCATCATTAAGCCTCTGTGGATTGGCACCTTTCACAGTCTTTGTGCCCGTTTATTGCGAATGGAGATTGAGAAGTATCAGGATGAGAAAGGACGCAAATGGCAGCGCAACTTTTCCATTTTTGATGAATCAGACGTGCAGAGCATCATTAAAGATATTGTCGTCAATCAACTCAACCTAGACGATCGCAAGTTTCAACCCCGCTCGGTCCGGTTTGCCATTAGCAACGCCAAAAACCAAGGCTGGAATCCTCAAGAACTAGAAGCCAATCAACAGGATTTTCGCGGTCGGGTGGTGGCCCAAGTGTATAGCAAATATCAAGATGCGCTGGCCTCCAATAACGGTTTGGACTTTGATGACCTGATCCGTATTCTGGTCCAGCTCCTCAAGCAAAACGGACAAGTTTTGGCCTATTGGCATCAGCAGTTTCGCCATATGCTCGTGGATGAGTACCAAGACACCAATCGCACCCAGTACGATTTACTGCGGTTGTTAGCCACGAATGGTACCGACACCCACAACTTTGATGATTGGAATCATCGCTCCGTGTTTGTCGTGGGGGATGCCGACCAGTCCATTTATTCCTTCCGAGCCGCCGACTTCAAGATCTTGATGGGATTTCAGCAAGACTTTGGAGATGGGTTGCCGGACGATGACACCCGCACCATGGTGAAGCTGGAGGAAAACTATCGCTCCACTGAAAATATCCTGCAAGTCGCCAATGAGCTGATCGATAACAATACAGAACGCATTGATAAGATCCTCAAACCCACCCGCGGAGCCGGGGAACCCATCTACTGTTATCGAGCTGATGATGAATTACATGAATCGGATTTTGTGGTTCAGCAAATTCGGACGCTGGAGCAATCTCACCCGGAACTCAGTTGGGGAGACTTTGCTATTCTTTACCGGACCAACGCCCAGTCTCGGGCCTTTGAAGAAGGCTTAGTCCGCTGGAGTATTCCTTATACCGTGGTGGGCGGCCTCAAGTTCTATGACCGCCGCGAGATTAAAGATGTTCTGGCTTATCTGCGTTTGATCGTCAATGCCGCCGATACCGTCAGCCTTAAACGGGTGATCAACACTCCTCGACGGGGCATTGGTAAAACGACGCTGGATCGACTGATTAATGCTGCCCAGGAACTGGGGGTGCCCTTGTGGGAAATGTTGACGGAAGCCACTGCGGTTAAAACGTTAGCGACGCGCAGCGCTAAACCGATCTTGCAGTTTGTGGAAATGATTCAGCATTGGCAAGCCCAAGTTGAGACTCAATCTGCTGCCCAAATTATCCAGGGTATTTTAGAGGATTCAGGCTACGTACAAGATTTAAAAAATCAGGGCACTGATGAAGCCGATGACCGCATTGGCAACGTGCAAGAACTCTACAATGCCGCCCTGCAATTTGCAGAGGAAAATTCGGATAGTTCGCTGACGTCCTTTCTAGCCAATACAGCCTTAGCATCTGACTTAGATAATCTGGATGAGAAGACGACCGTATCGCTGATGACCCTACACTCAGCAAAGGGTCTAGAATTTCCAATCGTTTTCTTGGTGGGCTTAGAGCAAGGATTATTTCCCAATTTTCGGTCTCTAGAAGATCCGGCAGCTCTAGAAGAAGAACGTCGACTGTGCTACGTCGGCGTCACACGGGCCCAAGAACGGTTGTTTATTTCCCATGCCCGAGAGCGGCGATTGTATGGTTCACGAGAACCAGCGATGCCCTCTCTGTTCTTGTCAGAACTGCCGCGGGAACTCTTGCAAACCAATTCTCTGTCCGCTATTCCCGCAGAAGCCTCAGATTTACCGTTAGGGACAGGTGCTAAGAAGAAAAAAATGCCTAACACCCATGCACTAGACTGGTCAGTGGGGGATCGTCTCGTACATAAGGGCTTTGGTCTAGGAGAGGTGACTCATATTTTTGGGGGCGGCAACAAAATTTGTCTAGCGGTCAAATTTCCTGGTATTGGCAAAAAAATTATTGATCCTAATATCACAGTACTGGATCGGGTGGAATGATTCTGCAGCTCACTTCGATTCAAGCTATGAGAATACGAACATAACGAAGTATGCGCTTGATTATTTTTGATTTTGACGGCACTCTTGCCGATTCCTTTGGCATATTTATTGAAGCCACCAACCGCTTAGCGCCAGACTTTGGATACCAGCCCCTTTCCTCAACTCACATTGAACAGTTGCGAAAATTAGGAATGCTAGAGGTCGCGCAAGCCCTGGGGATTCCAAGATGGCAGTCCCTTCGTTATTTACGACGATTTCGGCGAGAACTCACCCGCTGCATTGATGATTTGGAGTTAGTCGATGGTATGGAAACGGCTCTCTATCATTTGCAGGCTGAAGGATATCGCTTAGGAATTGTTACGGCTAATTCTCGACGGAATGTTCAGCACGTTCTCCAAAAATATGCGATCGCTCACCTGTTTGAGTTTATCTATAGCGGTCAAATTTTATCGGGGAAAAGGCGAACCCTGAAAAAGCTAGCAAGACTCAACAGTAGCGACCCCAAAGAGCTAGCTTACGTTGGCGATGAAATTAATGATGTGAAGGCAGCTAAGCAAGCTGGTTTGACAAGTATTGCTGTCAATTGGGGCTTTAACGACCAAACCGTGTTAGCTGAACAAGAACCGGATTACTTACTGGATCACCCCAATCAGATCCTTGCAAGTTTGGCTCCAAAACATATATCAGTAGATCCCATTCAAGCAAAATCCAAGTATCACTAAACAGCTCAGGAGCTATGTCAGGGGTGTTTGATATGACTTACAAATAAAATAGGATGACTCTATAGAACGGTAAAAGACCTATGAGCAATCTGATTGATGTGAAAGTTCTTTGCATTTAATATTAGATACTATAGGTATTACAGAAGAATTAAAATATTGGGTTCCAAAATAGTTTTTTCCTGTAATAGTATTAGCCAATCTCAAAAAATCACAATAAGCAAATACTGTTTGCCACCAAGAAATTACTCCCATTTTCTGGCCCGATGGATAAATTTGCCTAGATAGTCTCTTAATAGGTAAGCAATAGTCTTCAGCCATATGTAGAAACAAGTTGAAAGCGAGATGCTCTGAATATACTTTCGTAGGGTTATGAATAGAAACGCTTACTTGTGGAGAAGCACTGCGCTTTAGTAAAGCAGAAGCAAGAAATTTACTTACCATCAACTTTCTAATTATCTTGCAAAACAATCGCCAATTTCGAAAGGGAAGCAAAATCGTAACTCCCTCATTTGAGATAGCTTTGGTAAGGTGAGAGAAAGTTTGACCAAAAGCTCCTTCTTCATAAGATTGGCGTGAAATTACCGATAAATAACTACTGGATATTCTTCGCTCTAATACAGGGCATTTAACGGTGAGTCTTTCCTTGAAACGTTGCAATGTCAAATATTGAGCTTTCATCATCGTCGCAGTATTTTTGGACATGCTGTTTGTTAATTGACGATAGCCAACTAAGAATTCTGGTATGACCTGTACTTGGTAGCACATTGCAATTCGAATATAAAGATCCCAGTCCTCGGCTCCCTGGGCATTTTGTGCCTTGAAATCCGGAGCATAATCTCCAATATTATGGAAACATTCACTTCGAATCATTGTGGAACTGGCATTACCGATGAAATTTGACAAACATAATCCCGGCAAAACATGCCCAAAGTATCTGGCAGTATGGGTATTACCAGTGAGGTGATCAAATTCATCAATATCAGCAGACCAAGAATAGACCATACCCACGGACACATCTTGCTTGAGCAACACCTGAAGTTTCTTTTTGAGATTGTCTGTATGCCATATATCATCTGCATCTAAGGGAGCAATAAATTCTCCTTTAGCAAAGGAAATTCCTAAATTCCGAGCAGCAGCAACACCCTGATTAGCTTGGTGGATCAGGATTATCCTTGAATCTAATCCAGCATAATATTTAGCGATGGATAAAGTTTCGTCGGTAGAACCATCGTTGACCACCAATATTTCAATATTTTGGTAGGACTGATGAATGACTGATATCAAAGTTCTACCAATATATGCAGATGCATTATACGCAGGAATGATTACTGAAATAAGCGGGTTATCCATGTTTACCTAAAGGTAAGCCAGTCAACTACTTGTTATAGGCGTAGCCTTGGCGTCAAGACATACAGTAGGATGCAAAGCAAAATTTTCCTGATTGCGATAAGAAACAGCTCCCAGCCCAACGCGCAAGAAGCTTGACGTTACCATTATCCAATTTAGAGATGATATATTCCAATCCTAATTATAGGAAGGCAAAAATCTATAATCCTCCCTGGCGAATTTGATGAAGAATTTCATGGTTTCTAAATGCGATTCAAAACCAGGAAATCATCAAAAGAGTAGCAGTTTTTTAACATTTTATCCAATAATTAGAGACACACTATTTCTAGCTATCGCCTAGAAGCCATACACTAGTTTCCGAGGTAAATTGACGCACTCTCATCTCTAACAAGAGTGAAATTCAGCGCTACTGGCATAGATTACAGAGCTAAGCCCCGCCTGAAGCCTATTCATACACTAGACAATGCATTATCTAGTAGATTGCTCCAATAACCCGAATTAGTTTTCTTTCTTCAGGTCTAATAGACTATGCAAATCCAAGATTTTACCTCTAGTGACTCTAAGTTCTCGATTAAACTGCCAAGACTATATTCTTGCGATACGTTTAGCCCGTTACCCAGAAAACTTTTTTCTAGAACCAACGCAAGTCTAAGCATGTTGAAGAATATCTTTGTTTTATTGCAAAAATCAAACAAGTTAACAGCACTTTTAAGCACGAATCTGCTTTTCATCCCACTCTTTAAAAGGGTAGGACGAAAAATTTCAAGGTCTTTACAAATTTGTTTCTATCAATTGCTATGCAATATATCATAGAAGTGTAAGCTTATTTTGTACACAAAAAATATATGATTATGTATCCTTATTCTATAGCTTGTTTAGATTGAAGCTGAAGCGATGGTTATCGTTTATTGTATAAAATGACCCCCTATACTTCATCGTGACTACATTTTATGCCTAATTGCTTTTTGTATTCTTGTTAAAAGGGCAAGGGAAGTGCAAGAAATTTGGAGCTAAAGTCTGCATTAGGTTTGTAGTAATCACAAATAGGCTCAAAGCTCGATTTTTGCGCTGACCTTCAATATCAACAAGATAAACTCAATCTAAAAATAAAAGTTCGTTATTCGCAATAAGGTGCTTCTTATTTATTCTTGCGCTTATTCTGATTAAAAGCATAGATTCCTTACCATATAATTTTCTAAATATCCACAATACTATGCACGATAAATATCATCCACTTGTATCAGTTATTGTTCCTGCATACAATGCTTCAGCCTTTATAGAACAAACACTGCAATCTATTCTAAGCCAAACTTATCGCTATTTTGAAGTCCTAATTATTGATGATGGTTCAACAGATGAGACGGCCACCATTGCTCAGAACTTCGTAGCTAAAGACGAGCGTTTTAGACTCATTCAACAGCGTAATTCAGGTGTTGCAGCTGCTCGAAATCATGGCATTAAGATTTCTACAGGAGAATTTATTGCTCCTCTAGACGCTGACGATCTCTGGCATAGAGAGAACATCGAGAAACAAGTTAAATGCTTACTTGATGAACCGAATAGGGTAGGGATGGTTTTTTCCTGGTCAGTAGATATTGATCAAGTGAATCGGTTGACGAGTGATATTCGTGCATTGCCCTACTACGGAAATATCTATCCAATTATGCTTTTCAAGAATGTTGTAGGTAATGCCAGCGCTTCTATGATTCGTCGGAGTTGCTTAGAAGATGTTGGCGCCTATAACGCTGATTTTGTCAGTCAACAAGCTCAAGGCTGCGAAGATTGGGATTTGTACCTCAGAATTTCTGAAAAGTACCAAGTGGCACTGGTTCCTGAATTACTGGTGGGCTATCGTCAGGTGATTGGAAGCATGTCGAGAAATATTGATGAGATGCATCGCTCTAAAGCTATGGCACTGAAGCGAATCAATGAAAAGCATCCACAGGTTTATTCCACCGTAATGCAATGGTGTAATGCAGCTAATACCTTACAATTGGGTAAAAAATATTATAGTCAAGGTTGCATTCAACAAGCCTGGAATGCTGTCTTCAAAACTTATCAAACGGATTGGGCCATGACCTTATGTACCTTGTGGAGTTATAGCCTTATCAGCAAACTACTATGTCAGTCTATATATCATCTATTCACTAGACAGCAGTCTTTGACTAATCGCACTATTCACTCCAATACCCCTACTTCTCATCAATACACCTCAAATAATAGATTTTTAGTTAAACGCTTTATCACCGTTTTTATTCTTCTGCTGTTCCCTGACAATTTTCTGCAGCTTTTGAGGGTTAAATGGATTCATAAACAGATATGCCCCGATCGCCATTTCCCACAATCTGTTTCGACAAAAACAATACTTGGGGCTAGACTATCCGCTATTAACAATAGTCACAAAGATTTTTATGAAGACTGCATTCTAACAACCCATCATGCTACTGAAAAAGAAGCTATTCATGTATAAATGGGTCTAAGCCATGAATGAGTTCAAAACAATTAAGCGGTTGTTTCGATTAATCAGTCCCTTCCCTCTGAGCATAGCCACCATCGTGATCTTAGGTATTGCTTCTTCATTGGCGGAAGGGTTTGGATTAAGCTTATTTATCCCTTTTTTAGAAGGCCTTAACTCTTCAGGAGCTGCTGCCTTGGGAAGTGGATTACCCGCTCAACTTAATAGATTGTTTGGACCTTTATCCGCTCAGTGGCGAATTATTGTGATTCCGTTATGCATTTTTGCTGCAATCGCTCTCAAAAATATTTTACTTTATATCAATTTTGTCTTATTTGCTTGGCTCAATAGCAAAATTAGTCATCAGCTAAGAACCAGCATTTTTCAGCAATTAATGGCCGTTAGTAATAGCTATTTGCAAGATCAAACATCTGGATACTTGCTCAATCTTTTAGCATCAGAAACATGGCGTGTCAGTGATGCACTTGAACGGTTAGTCAAGGTATTAATTAGTAGCTGTACTGTTGTAGTCTTTATCGTTCTACTGCTGATGCTGTCTTGGCCTTTAACACTCTTTGTGGCCCTGGCACTTGTCTGTATTTCAGCTCTGGTTCGTTTTTTAACTCAACGGGTCAAACGATTTGGGCAACAAGCCTTGCAAGCCAACAGCCAACTATCAGTGCGGATGTGCGAGGGGTTGGCAGGAATGCAAACCATTCGGGGCTTTGGCCGAGAAGCTTTCGAACAAAAACGTTTCGATGATGCCTCTCAAAGAGTTAGCCAGGTGTTTTTGAAGCTTAATATGTTGTCCATGACCACTAGTCCTACGTTCGAACTGCTAGGCGCGATGTTGGTGCTGTTTGTTTTGGTTGTAGGACTATTATTCAATTGGGTCAGCTTGCCAACATTGCTGATTTTTGTGCTGGTTTTGTACCAACTTCAACCCCGTATCAAGGCAATTGGGAATGACTATGTCACCTTATTAGGACTCATTAGCGCAGTAGACTCAGTTCTAAACTTTATCGATCAATCAAATAAAACCTATGTGCAGTCTGGCTATCAATCGTTTTTCAGTCTAAACCACGCAATACAAGTGGACCAGGTTAGCTTTGGCTATAGCCCAGACCAGAATAACGTCCTAAATAACCTATCTCTTGTGATTCCCCAAGGCAAAACTACTGCGATAGTCGGGCCTTCTGGAGCAGGTAAGTCTACTTTGATTCACTTGCTGTTTCGCTTCTATGACCCGACAGCAGGAGAGATTCGGGTTGACGGCCAGCCTCTAACTCAGCTTAATCTTGCAGATTGGCGTAGCCATATCGCTTTAGTGAGCCAAGATATTTTTCTTTTCAGTGATACGGTTTATCACAATATTGCCTATGGCCGTCTGGATACCACGCAAGACGAAATTCTGGCTGCTGCTCAACAAGCCCATGCTCATCAATTTATTGCAGAGTTACCTAATGGCTACCAAACGTTAGTCGGAGACAAAGGCATCCGTCTATCTGGAGGGCAACGCCAGCGAATTGCTCTAGCGCGAGCCATTGTGAGAAATCCAGACATTCTGATTTTAGATGAGGCTACCAATGCTTTAGATACCCTTTCTGAATCCTTAATTCATGAAGCTCTAGACGTATTTTGTCGTGATCGAACGGTTATTGCAATTGCTCATCGCCTGTCCACTATTGAAAATGCTGAACAAATTGTGGTCATGGATGCTGGCCAAATTAGGGAATGCGGAACACTACCTCAATTACTAGACCAGCAAGGCCTCTTTGCAGAACTTTATCGACGCCAGTATCATCATGCCCTATCAAATCCTTGAGCTAGAAGTGTCTGAACCTTTGCCCACCTTAACGACTGGACCGAATGATACGGGGTTGGCACTCATCCTCCGATATCATGATCATCCTGTGGGGTTCTTAATGAAGGCGTTCCCGCCCCAAACAACTCTGTCAGCAGAAGAGATATCAAATTGGTTAGGGCACGACACGATACAGAAGATTTTGCAAGACAAGGTCTATGCTCAGATCAATCCAGTCTCTACGATCAGCTTTCCATCGCTAACAATTGCCATTTGTACGAAGGATCGGACCGAAAATCTCCAACGCTGCTTGGGGTCTCTTCTGCCTTTGCAGCAACAAAGCTCGTCTCAGTTAGACATCTTAGTGGTAGATAATGCTCCATCGGATCAACAGACTTATAAGTTAGTGAGCGACTTACCTACGGTTCGTTATGTCTGTGAGCCCAAACCCGGTCTTGATTTTGCCCGTAATCATGCCCTGCAGAGTTCAACGACTGAACTCTTAGCCTTTTTAGATGATGATGTCACGGTAGATCGGTTGTGGTTGGAGGGTTTAACTGCTGCATTTTGTGAAAATCCTGATGCAGGGGGTATGACGGGATTGGTCTTGCCCTATGAGTTAAATACTAATGCCCAAATCTTATTTGAAGAACGCGGGGGATTCCAACGAGGGTTTGAGAAGATTCGGTATGGTCAACAGCTAGCAGGGAATGTACTGTATCCATGTGGGGCAGGGATTTTTGGAGCAGGTTGCAATATGGCTTTTCGTCGATCTCTATTGTTAGAACTAGGAGGATTTGATAATGCCCTAGATACGGGTGGACCGATGCCAGGGGGGGGAGATTTAGATATTTTTTATCGTGTGGTGAGAGCAGGGCATCCCTTAATTTATGAGCCCAGCTATTTGGTTTTTCATCAACATCGACCAGATCTTGCTAAGTTGCGTCGTCAATATTGGAGCTGGGGGTTGGGTTTTATGGCTTTTGTGGTGAAGTCTTATCTGCATGATCGCGAGATGCGATCGCGATTCATCCAATTGGTGGGTTGGTGGTGCAAGTATCAACTGACGCTATTAGGTCGTAGCATATTGAGAACACATACCTTACCGATTGATATGGTATTAGCGGAGATTTGGGGTGGAATTATGGGGCTGTTGGGTGGATATGGGCGATCGCAACGCCGTATCCAATCTATTCAAAATCACTTTGATACCCACCCTATCTAGAATAATGTCTTCGCCCCCAAATATATTGGATTGATTGTTCAGACAACCCATTCAGTCGACCCCCTCTAAAAAGACTATGTCCTTATCATTGAGTTTAGTTATTTGCACCTATAACAATGCACCTTTGCTGGCACGTTGTCTGCATGCCATCGCCAACCAAATCCTTGAAGAACCTCTTGATTGGCAAGTCCTAGTTGTCAATAACAACTGTACCGATGATACAGAGACTGTTGTCTCCCAGTACAAAAGTCGTATAAACCAACTAGTGATGGTCAACGAATCACGACAAGGACTGACCCCCGCTAGATTATGTGGTGTCCAGCAGACTCAAACAGACTGGATTGCATTTATTGACGATGATTGCATAATCACACCCCATTGGGTCACTGAAACTGCTAAGTTTGCCCGATCTCATCCTCATTGTGGGGCGTTTGGCGGTCGAGTGATCCTGTCCTGGGAAACCTCTCCCCCCCCTTTTGTCGATCAGTTTCTCTATTCCTTCGCGGAGCAAGGAGGAGAGGAAGTCAAGACCGTCAAATGCTTAGTTGGAGCTGGAATAGTTATCAATCGCTCCGCCTTGCTTGAGACAGGGTGGATTGACCAGCCATTACTCGCAGATCGCATTGGCAAACGCCTCGTATCAGGGGGGGATGTAGAACTAGCGCTAAGGCTGGGGGCACAACGTTCCTTGTGGTATACCCCTACTTGCCAACTGCACCACATCATTCCTAGTCATCGATTATCTTCGGCTTATCTCATGCGGATTAACCATGCCTTGGGGACATCCAAACTATATGGGGACTCAATGTTGTGGGCTAACTCTTATCAAAAATGGTTGCTGGCATCTCTTTGCGAAGGCGTTCAACAGTTCCAAATATTGACGTTTGAAGGGCTGAAAGCACTGTTGGGTAAGCAATCCAAAACAGTTGTCGTCATCAAAGCATACTTTTGGTGGGGCTGGTTTCAAGGGATTTGGAAGTTATGGTGGATGGATGTGAAGCAGCGTCAGGCCATCTTAGGCAGCGCGATTCCTAAGGGGGCACTATGATGGCATACGACGTTATTCATATTGATTTGAGTCATCCTTTGCCCAAGTTGGAGCAAATTTCGCGGTCACTTTATCTTATTTTCTGGTGGCATCATCTTCCCTTGGGACATACAACGGTTTTACCTGAAGAATTGCCTGTATCAAATGCTGCCTTGGCGACGTTGGCAGCCCAAACGATCGGGCCTACTGTGCATTCATATTTAAAGGAACATTCCTCTGCCATCGAATTGACACTGACTCAAGTCAGCGACCTTGTAGCACCGCTGGATGACATTATTCCCAGCCCCTCTAACTCCGATCTATCTGTCTCCTTGATTGTTTGTACGAGGGATCGACCTGAGCAACTCAAGCGATGTTTACAGTCATTGCAACAACTCACTCCAGCAGCGGATGAAATTATTGTCATAGATAATGCACCTCAGGATGACAGGACCCAGACTTTGATCCAACAGTTTGCAGGAGTTCACTATCTACTTGAACCCCAACCTGGCCTGAGTATTGCTCGCAATACGGGTATTCAGCATAGTCAGGGAGACATTGTTGTCTTTACAGATGATGATGTTTGTGTCCATCCGCTCTGGCTGCAGCAGCTTTGTGCAGGTTTCTCAGCGCCAGAAGTTATGGCTGTTACTGGAATTGTGTTACCAGCAGAGTTAGAAACGAATGCCCAAAGCCTCTTTGAACTATCCTACGGCTATCTCCACAACGGCTACCAACCCATCACCTATGAGACGCAATTTTTTAGGCAGCATCAATCTATTGGTGTTCCTGTCTGGGATATCGGTGCTGGTGCAAATATGGCCTTTCGGCGAGACCTTTTTAAACAACTAGGAGGCTTTGATCCACGCTTGGGAGCTGGCGCGGCTGGGTGCAGCGAGGATTCTGAAATGTGGTATCGGATTCTAGCCTATGGTTGGCACTGTCGTTATCTACCGACTGCCGTCGTTTACCATTCTCATCGGCGAACAACCGAGGGGCTTCAACAGCAAATGCAGGCCTATATGCAAGGTCATGTCGTCGCTTTGCTGATCCAGTTCGAGAAACATCGGCACTGGGGAAATCTGTGGCGACTGGTTGGCCTCCTGCCCTTCAACTATTTACGATTGCTCATCAGAGCACTTCGGCACGGTTTCCAAAAACGATATAGCACGGTCTGGTCTGAACTCCTAGGGTACCTTTTAGGACCCTTGACTTATTTATGGGTGACTCAACATCTGGGTCACAGTCATCCCCATGCAACGATAGATCCAGTGATTAACAGTTATTGATTGCATTGTTTTGATCATTATGTCTAAAGCGCATCTTCACGACTTCTTGGCGAAGAATCCATTCCCGAAACCCCTAACACTAGGCTTCTTTTATCGGGAAAAAATGAGGGCAATCTATCAGATTACGCCAGAAGCAGACTATTCCAAGGTTTTAGAAGTAGGAGGAGGAGAAAGTGGTCTGAGCGCTATGCTGTTTCCAACTGCCCAGATTACTAATATTGACTGCAATCCTAACTATGCCAATTCTGCCTGTAATCAACAAGAACGAGTGACCTATATCTGTGGCGATGCCACAAACCTGCCCTTTGAGAATCGCTCCTTTGATGCTGTGACGATGTTTGATCTATTAGAACATATTCCCAACCATCAATATGCGATCGCTGAAGCTATCCGAGTGCTGAAGCCGGGAGGCTATTTACTCATCAGTACGCCCAATGAAAACTGGCGATTTCCTTATTATTCATTTATGCAGAGGATTTGCCCTCAAGATGTGGACCTGATGGCAGAATGGGGCCATGTCCGACAGGGGTATTCTATGACTGAGTTGGAATCACTCATTCCGTTGTCTCGCTGTTGCTGGATGACATTTATTAATCCACTAACCGTATTCAGTCACGATATTTCTTTTTCCAAACTGGCTGGTTATCAACGGCAACTGGTTTGTTGGCTCTTAAGTCCACTCACCTGGATAGGCTACTGGTTGCATCAACCGCATGCCATAGGTACTGAAACTGCTATTTCTTGGCAGAAAATATGACAACCGTGTCAACGATTGCCCTCTTACCATGGGGGAATGTGATTGAAGATTTTCTAGATCCCCTAGATATTTCCCTCGCAGCATTTCAACAAGACATGACAGGGGGGTGGCTGTTTGGCTATGTTGAAGCCCTCAAGAGGGTTGGCATCCAAAGTGTTTTGATTTGTATATCGGCTCAAGTACGCTCTCCCACGCGCTCTATCCATAAACCCACAAACGCTGTTATTTGGACATTGCCGTCCCCCTCAGCTTATCTGGCCATTCGTCGCCATATGGTGAATCCCTACGGATTGTCAGCTCAAACGGCATTTGGGCGTCAATCCCCCTGGTGGATTGCCCTACGAAATATTGCCCCCTATTTGGCAACGCCATTGCGATCGCTAGCAAAGGTGATTCGGCAAGAAAACTGTCATGCCATGCTTTGTCAAGAATATGAATATGCCCGCTTTGATACCAGCATGTGGCTTGGCAAAAGACTGAATATTCCTGTATTTGCTACTTTCCAAGGTGGAAATTTTCAGGTCAGTCGATTAGAAAGATACTTTCGCCCAGGTTCTATAGGAGCCTGTGCAGGACTCATTATTCCATCACAGCGAGAAATTAATCGGGTTGTCGAACATTACGACATCACCCAAGGAGCCATTGCTAAAATTTATAATCCCCTTGATATAGAGCAATGGAGAATTAGAGAGAGTGCTGAAATTCGTGATCATTTCGGAATCGCTACTCATGCACAAGTTGTAGTCTGGCACGGGCGAGTCGATCTCCACCGGAAAGGGTTAGATATTCTGTTGCAAGCCTGGCAGATCTTGTGCCAAAATCACCCAGACCAGGCATTACAGCTGGTGCTTGTCGGCACAGGGAGTGATGCACCCATACTCCAGCAGCTTATTCATGAGTTGCAATTGACTAACTTACATTGGGTGAATGACTATATCCTCGATCAGCAGATCATTCGTAGCTATTTAGCTGCTGCTGATCTGTATGTGTTGCCCTCTCGCCATGAAGGATTTGCCGTAGCTCCCATTGAGGCAATGGCTTGTCAGCTACCAGTAGTGGCAACAGATGTGCCAGGCGTGGCAGAAGCCATCATGGATGGTGCTGCTCCAGGTGGATTAATGGTGCCAGTAGAAGATCCTCATGCTTTAGCTACAGCGATGGGTAAACTCTTAGAGGATGATGTCTTGCGTTTGCAGTTAGCTCAGCAAGCCTATCAGAGAGTGCAATCATTATTTTCAGTTGATGCTGTAGGTGTTCAACTTCGCAGTTATCTTAATCCAGCTAGAAGGGCGTTTGAGTACACTCAATCAAGGTAGCCTCTCGTTCTGGTAGGAAAGCTATTATTACCCAACGTCACTATCACCCGATTGGCATGGATCAAACCGACATTCAGCAGGTACTAACCATCAAGGGATAATTGTGAGGTTGTCCTTCAACGCAAGTCCATGTATTCACCTCAAGAGATAGACGTTCAGGATATTGACCATCTCGGTATTATTGCCGGTATCG
>Ga0209185_1001741_pt1 | contig 17541 bp, 15 predicted proteins | sample SidtaG_2_FD_187425 | JGI IMG/M metagenome (GOLD analysis project Ga0209185, IMG submission 187425) | Marine algal microbial communities from Sidmouth, United Kingdom - Sidmouth_Asex2 metaG (SPAdes) (version 2) | ecosystem: Host-associated > Algae > Red algae > Unclassified | place: Sidmouth... | reverse complement strand
CATCTCCTGAGCTACGAAATATTTTGGTATCGGAGTTTCCATAAAATTGACCAAATACAAAATTCGACGAAAGTGTAATTATTAGAATTAGTAGGTATTTCATATTTATATTTTTATTGTCAGTAACTAACTTATATACCCACCTTTTTCTCACCCGAGGTGTTACTTTTTAAATGAGTTTCTATGGTATACAATATATCAAATCATGTCAACAAATTCCCATCATCATCCCACTCTGCTTGTATATTGCGAGTCTCGTGATCTACAAACTTAGGTATCCAGCTTTTCTCATAACTTAGCCCATGCTTGTCGAGAACCTCTTGTGGTGGGCCGTCCCATGTGTTAGGTATGTTGCCTTTGTATCCGAGATCGTCTATGCCGATTCTTGTAGTGTAATATCCTGTCAGGGTTAAGTTTCTAAGTCGGGAGAAGAAGGCAATGCCTTGTGACATCTGAGTTCTTTCGTTATTAGGATCAGGGTAGGCTATGTCATCTACGATAGATAGTTGCTCTGCATTGCTGAGATCTGTAAAGGCTTTGTTATATCTGCTCGTAGACTCCCCATCTAACCACATAAGACCACCTCTGATAGGCAGCTGATGTGCTGGTAGGTCTTTCACTATAAAGTCTATGAAAGTGGGTACCTCAGCATCTAAGGCAGAGCCTGCCGTAGGTGTCGCAGGTAATATGATGTCGCATAGAGTAGAGATTGTGTTGAGTTCGTATTCTGTGAGAAAAATCTCTGCTGCTACCTTAGCATCATGCTTTTCCTCGCTCGGTGTCCTGCCGTATCCATTGCTCTGGATAGTGGTTTCTTCTGCAAGTATGTTTTCTTCTTTGCAACTGGATGCTGCGATTGTAGTGCCTGCGACGCCTCCGATTAGGAGGGATTTGATGGTGTCACGTCGTTTCATTTATTTATGTTTAGTTGTAAGCCGTTATTAGGATAATTTATACCGTTGTTGACACATTTATAGTCTTGACATTGACATTGCTATTGCTATTGATATTGATATTGCCATTGCCATTGCCATTGCCATTGCCATTGCCATTGCCATTCCTAAAGGTCTTTCTTTTTATATCTTTCGACAATATGTTCTGAGGCTCTCATACTGAGTGCCATAATCGTCCATGTACAATTCTTATCTGCTTGTGAGGTGAATGGTCCTGCATCTACGACATATACATTCTTAGCGTCATGCAGTTGTTGCCACTTGTTAGTGACGGATGTCTTAGGGTTATCTCCCATACGTGTCGTGCCGACTTCATGTATAATCTGTCCTGGTGCCAGTAACCCATAGTCTTGATCTTTACCAGGCTTATCTCCGATTACGGTTCCACCCATATTGACTATGATCTCTTCGAATGTATCCATCATATGCTTAGCTTGTAATCGCTCATAATCTGACCATTTATAATCAAACTTTAATACAGGTATTCCAAATTTATCTACCGTATTATTATCTATCGTGCATCTGTTGTCATAGCGTGCTATCGACTCACCTCTGCCTGCGATACCTATCGTAGACCCAAAAAATCTCTTTACATCATCCCTTAACTTATCACCGTAGCCACCGACTGTGCCACCGATATACTGATTCATCGCTTCTGCATTAAATCCAAATCCGTAGGCTGGCATTGCTAATCCACCCCACATTTCTATATGATAACCACGAGGAAAGTCTAATTTCTTGTTATCTCCCCACCATGGACTGTAGACATGGAGGCTTCCTGTGCCGTCTTCATTATAGGTCTTCCGATCCATCAGCGCTGGGATAAATCCTGTCAGGTTAGCACCCGTACTATCATGCAAATACCTGCCGAGTGTATCACTGCTATTGCCGAGTCCGTTAGGGTGTTGCCTGCTTTTAGAATTTAATAGTATTCTTGCAGAGCTACAGGCTGAGGCACCTAAGACAACGGATCGGCTTTTGAGTTTGTATTCTTTGAGGTCATCTTTATTAATGTATGAGACACCAGTTGCAAGGCCCTCATCATCCGTTGTTATATTTTTGACCATGCTATTTGTGTACAGATCGACCTGACCGCTTTTCTGCGCTGGAAATATAAATACTGATCCAGCAGAGAAATCTGCGTAGGCATTACAAGATCGATTGCATTGCCCACAATAGAAGCAAACGCCTCTTTCTTGATTGATTCTTTTAGTTAATACGGACAATCGGGCAGGGTAGACAGGGATGCCGCTTTTTTTCGCTCCTTTGGTATAATACAACTCATGCAGTCTGGGCTTTGGTGGTGGTAGAAAGAATCCATCCGGGTCATTAGGTAACCCTTCATTTGTGCCAAAGACGCCTACCATTTTGTCAAGTCTATCGTAATAAGGCTTTACTTCTTCGTATGAGATAGGCCAGTTTTCTCCGAGCCCATCGACATCCTTATGTTTGAAATCTGTAGGTCCGAATCGCAATGAGATTCTCGCCCAATGATTAGTCCGGCCACCAAGCATCCTAGACCTCCACCACATAAATTCTGTGCCAGGCTCTTTAGTATACGGTTCTCCTTCTACTTCCCAGTCTCCCCATGACATATCAAAGTCTCCGAAGGCTCTATTCGTACTGGCACCTCGACGCGGGGATTCCCATGGCCATTTCATCTGCGTCATCGTCGATGGGTCTTTAGGGTCGAAGTATGGGCCCGCTTCTACCACAGCTATTCTCATTCCTGCATTTGCCATAATGAATGCTGACATTCCTCCTCCTGCTCCAGAACCTACAACGATTGCATCGTATTCTTTGGCGGTTTCTATTATTTGCATAAGTTGATTAATTGAAAGGCATAAGATAGGAAAGTTATTTTAGATGACAGGGATGTCGATTCCAAAATACTTGGAGTATGTCACCTATAGATTTATCTTACCACATTTCTAATTTTCACTTATTATATAATAGTTTGGAATTAGATTTCTGTGCTTAATCCATTTTCTATGGTAATATTATAGAGTCCATCTGTACAAAGTGATACTTGATTTTATGACTTAGAGACCTTATTAAATACGAGAAAATAGAATTTAATTTCCCACAAGAATGAGATTACACTTCCATGTCCATCTTATCTGTAACGACATAATATCTAGGATCATCGATATCACTGGCGATATACTTTTCCCATTTAGGATTAGATCGCATCAGAAGTGTCTTGCACTCAGGACTAAGATGTGTAATTGTGATTTCTCTGTCAGAGTCAAGATATTTGTTAGCAATATTCTTGAGTGCTTCTATTCCTGAGTGATCACTAACTTTAGATTCTATGAAATCTATCTCTACTTTTTTAGGATCATTTTTCACATCGAATTTGCTGTTGAAATTCTGAACAGAACCAAAAAACAATGGCCCCCAGATCTCGTATACTTTCGTCCCGTCATCTTTGATTCTCTTGCGAGAACGGATCATCGTAGCATTCTTCCATGCGAATACTAAGGCAGACATAATCACTCCTGCGATTACAGCGATAGCCAAATCTTGCCATACCGTAATAACCGATACTGCGATCAATACTATAGCATCAGAAATGGGAATCTTATTAAGAACTCGGAAACTACTCCACGCAAATGTGCCGATCACAACCATAAACATCACACCCACTAATGCCGCTATAGGAATCTGCTCGATGAGTGATGCACCAAAAAGTACAAAGCTTAATAATGTCATGGCAGCCATGATACCTGATAGTCGACCTCTTCCGCCAGAATTAACGTTGATAATAGATTGTCCGATCATAGCACATCCCCCCATACCACCGAAGAATCCACTTAGGATATTACCCATGCCCTGAGCAATACATTCCTTGTTCCCACTTCCTCTGGTCTCAGTCAGCTCATCTACAAGATTAAGTGTCATCAGTGACTCTATAAGACCTACTGCGGCTAATATGAATGCGGTAGATATAATCAAACTCCAATGTGGAGCTACGGTATCTGCCATCGAGAAAATCTGACTTTGGAATGTAGGCAGACCTCCACTCAATCCAGTGCCTCCATTATCGGTTATGAATGAACCAACAGTTGCAACATCTAATCCTCCAAATATTGTAATGGAAGCGACGATCACTATCGCTGCTAATGCAGAAGGGATCTTAGTAGTTAGCTTAGGTAAAAAATACATGATGGCCATCGTAAGGGCTACGAGACCGAGCATCATATACAATTCAGTGCCTTGCATATATTCGCTGACACCATTAGTGGTTGTCTTAAACATTCCAAACTGTGAAAGCAAAATGACAATCGCTAATCCATTAACGAATCCCATCATCACAGGGTGGGGTATCAATCTTACAAATTTTCCCAATCTCATGACACCTCCCAGCATCTGTATAAGTCCCACGATTACTAGTGTGATCAGAAGCCACTGTAGTCCTAAATTAGGAATCGCCTCATCGAGTGCAAGACCTACAGCATTACCTTCCTGTATCATATGCACCATCACCACAGCCATGGCACCTGTAGCTCCAGATATCATCCCTGGACGTCCACCAAAAATAGAAGTGATAATTCCCATAATGAATGCACCATACAATCCGACCATAGGATCCAGTCCTGCGACAAATGCAAAAGCTACCGCCTCCGGCACCAATGCCAGTGCAACTGTCAATCCGGATAAGATGTCATTCTTAGGATTGGGGCTGATATTTTTGATCCACTGAGTCATATCTTTGGCTATTTAGTTCTGAAAGTTTTAATTAGCAAGTGATTTATTTATCTAAATACAAGCTTGCAGTATAACTTTCATTCTTATAATCGATGCCCTCATGATGAGGGTTTTTTAATAAAGCTGGCAAAGATAGACTTATTAGGCACATGGAGAGAATAGGAGGCTCATAATGCGGATCTAACTAATGGATCCTGTACTCGAATTGTGAAACCAATTTTAAGTATTGCGATATTTCTTCTGTAGGCCTTGGAAGAAGTTTCTTAAGAACTGGTCTAAGCAAGGACGATATTGCCCCTGACCTTTCTTACGGAAGAATGCAGATATCTCATGTTTACTGACAGTAATTCCAGCAAGGTCTATGATGTCGACCACATCTACATCCTTTAGATTAAGGGCAATCTTCATTTTTCTGAGGATAATATTATTATCCAATTGTCTCTCAGGAATGGCTTTAGGGCCATCTTTCGATCCTCTTTTTAGTACTATAAATCCATTGAGAAAACTGGCGATCTCTATATCCTTCATTGGGGTAAAGTCATCATCGTCTTCTCGCTTCATCCATGAGCTTACTTCAGCTCTCGTAACAGTCATATCCCCTTTAGCGAATATATCTATCATCTGACTGTCACTGTATTCGAAAGTATATCTGATCCTTCTTAGTATATCATTATTATCCATAGCTGGTTCTATCGATTATAGTCACAAATATCAGTTTTTGTAAACTGATATGTTATTATTCTTAGAATCAATATTTCAGAATTTTCTGTAGACTGATAATATTGTTACTGTTAGATGTAATGGCGACGAAGTATAATCCAGATGGGATACTCGATATATTTATGATCACATCTTCATTAGCAATTGCCGTGATGGTCTGGTAGATAGTTCCACTTCCATCGAGAACCTGTATGGTGTAGTCTGAGGTGTAACCTTTGATTTGGAAGATGCCATTTGTAGGATTAGGGTATAGATTGATACATTCGGTTTCGAGTAATACATCCACATCTGTTAGTGTTCCGTCGCAACCTAAGTTCTCCATGATGGCTTGGTACTTAGGTGCAGGTATCGTTGTGAGATCTTGACCGACAAGCTCTAACATACCCCAACTTCCATACTGAGCACTTCTCGGACTGACGAAGCTAAAATGCATTAGTAGCATGGCTTCATTAGAAGTGTTGACAGTACGTATGGAATCAAACCATTCGTTATACATATTGTACATCGAGCTATCTCGCTGGATGTCCATGAGTGCATTTTCATAGGTAGGTGTTACCCCAAATGGTGTCGGTGTAAAATGCTGCCCTCCTTCATAAAAAGCCAGAGGCTTCGATAATGAGTCAGCAATAGTCTTAATTCCTCTTAACCCATCCATGTTCTCTTCCATACCTAATCTGCTATGGTAAGCAATATCAGCAGCGGTCGCTGATGCACCTAAGTTGTCTAGTACGCCTTCAGATACATCGTCAAAAGAAAAGTAAAAAGTAGGAGAGACGGCATCGAATGAAGTCGGAACAAGGTTGTACAACATCCGCTCACTGACATCTAACCATGATGTCTGCACGGCAGCGACTCTTGTAATTCTATCCAGCTCAGACGAAAAACTTGTTGTCCACAGATCTAATGCATTCTGGATGTAAGGAACGACACCTTCTGGCCATGAGATATTTTGATCTTCGCAGCCATATTTATTAAGCCATTGCGCTTGTCCGAATATCCAATTCCATATCTCGTTGCTGTATTCTACATATATCTCAAGATCTGGGTCACAGGTATCTCGGAAGAGGTTGGACATATTAGATATGTAATCACTGCTGGCGGTGTGAGGTATGCACACCCATCCATCTGCGTCTAATAGATTCATCAGTTCTATCATAAGCTCATATGGCACTCCCTTGGTGGTGGTATAAGTGTAGTCATCTACCTGGGCTCTATCACTCCAGTCTGCGAGTGTGGAATTATCCCATGTGTAAGGATCCTCTTGCCCCCAGGAGTTAGTATGTCCCCAATCCATAAATCGGATGGTGCTAAATGGATCTAATTCATCTAGCCACTCTTGATAGAACGGTTGCGTCAGGTATGTATTCTCAGTGCCAGGCATGAGTAGTCTCATATTGCTTACTGGATCATTAATGTCTGATAGTGCCATGGTGATCTGAAGTATTCCATTAGCGGGATTCATATAATCAAATTCATAGCGATTAGCACCAACAAAAGTTAGATTGCTATAGTCTCCCCAAAAATCGAAATCTCCAGTCCCATCCCATAATAGAGTATATCTGCCAGAAGGCCAGCCATCCGTTCCATCCCATACAGTAGCTACCATGTGTTGCAAGTTGCTTCCATTCACGCTTTGTGGAATGTGAGTGGGGTAGCCGTTAGCTCCAAAGGTAAGCGAGTCTACGTATCCTGTATCCCATTGGTAAGTGGGATCATTGACGCCTTTAGTGTACCATTCTCTGGCGTTTTTCATTACATTGACAAATGGTAATTCTCTGCTATAGTCAGAAACTCCCGCCAGATTAGTTCCTATTCTAATCTTACAACTATCTGGTAATTGCGCAACTGCGGCATTTATGATAATTAGGTTAAAGAATATGAGGGCGGAGAAGATTGTTTTCTTAGTCATAGAGTTAATTGATTACGAGATGTAATTATCGCATTCGCGAATGACTCAATTGGCGCTATTTATACTATAATGAGTTTCTAACTCATTTGTTTTGCAAAGATATGTATTATGAATGATTTTGACTGGGTCCTTCTTTTGATGAATGGATTAATGAATTTGAAATCCTAAATTCTACGTAAGATAATACCCTATGTATTTGCAATTATGATATTTTTCTATTCATTCATTTACAAACAAAAAAAAGGCTGCCCAATCGGACAGCCTTGTAATATTTCTGTAGATAAGATGTGATTACATCATACCTCCCATACCACCACCTGGAGGCATCATAGGAGCTGGATTATCTTCTTTTTTATCATTGATAACACATTCAGTTGTTAAGATCATACCAGCAATAGATCCTGCATTCTCTATAGCTACTCTTGTAACTTTAGTAGGATCGATTACACCTGCTTTCTTAAGATCTTCAAACTTGTCAGTACGAGCATTATAACCGAAGCTAGCCTTGCCCTTAATGACTTCTTGTAGGATTACAGAACCGTCAACACCTGCATTCTCGGCTATGCCTCTAAGAGGTGCTTCTAATGCTTTTTTGACAATTTTGATACCCATATTCTCGTCTTCATTAAGGCCTTCTACTTTGTCTAAGCCTTTCATCGTTCTTACAAGAGCGACTCCACCACCAGTAACAATACCTTCTTCTACAGCAGCTCTCGTCGCATGTAACGCATCATCTACTCTGTCTTTTTTCTCCTTCATTTCTACCTCTGTCGTAGCACCTACATATAGTACTGCAACACCACCAGATAGCTTAGCTAATCTCTCCTGAAGCTTCTCCTTATCATAATCAGAAGTCGTTTCTTCGATTTGAGACTTAATCTGATTGATTCTACTTGTATGCGATTTTTTAGACCCTGCACCTTTTACAATCGTAGTGTTGTCTTTATCTACGGTAATCTTTTCGCAAGATCCTAATTGATCTAACTCGACTGCGTCTAACTTATATCCTTGTTCTTCGGAGATGACGGTACCACCTGTAAGGATAGCGATGTCTTCTAACATAGCCTTTCTTCTATCACCAAAGCCTGGTGCTTTTACAGCAACAACTTTAAGTCCTCCTCTCAGTCTATTCACTACTAATACACCTAAGGCTTGAGAATCTACATCCTCAGCGATGATCAATAATGGTTTGCCAGCTTGAGATGCTTTTTCTAATATAGGAATAATGTCCTGTACATTAGATATTTTCTTGTCATGGATAAGAATAAGAGGATTCTCATATTCTGTAATCATCGTCTCGCTTTTAGTCACGAAGTATGGAGATAAGTAACCTCTGTCAAACTGCATACCCATCACTTCCTCTACATAAGTCTCTGTTCCTTTAGCTTCCTCTACTGTGATGACACCATCTTTAGACACTCTCTTCATCGCATCAGCGATAAGTGAGCCTATCTCATTGTCATTATTAGCAGATATAGAGCCGATCTGCTCTATCTTGCTGAAGTCATTACCTACAACTGTGCTACTTTTCTTTAGAGAATTAACCACAGATTGTACACCTTTCTCGATACCTCTCTTAAGATCCATAGGGTTAGCGCCTGCTGCGACATATTTCATTCCCGCAGCAACCATAGCTTGAGCTAAGATCGTTGCAGTTGTCGTGCCATCACCAGCTGCATCATTGGTTCTAGAAGCGACTTCCTTAACCATCTGTGCACCCATGTTTTCTATCGGATCGTCTAATTCTATTTCTTTAGCTACTGTAACACCATCTTTAGTGATGTTAGGAGCACCAAAGCTTTTTTGGATAATTACATTTCTACCCTTAGGTCCCAATGTAACTTTTACTGCATTTGCTAATGCGTCGATGCCCGATTTTAATTTGAAACGTGCATCGGAGTCGAACGTTATTTCTTTAGCCATTTTTTAATTTGGTTTTAATATTTTTTAAATGAAAATGTTGATTGATATAATTATAGGATGACGAGGATGTCATCTTCTCTCATGATGAGATAATCATTTCCATCATGATTCAGTTCTTGACCAGCATACTTACCATACAATACTGTATCGCCTTTCTTCACTGTCATTTTAACATCATCTTTTCCAGGACCTACTGCTATGATTTTTCCTTTTTGTGGTTTTTCTTTGGCAGTATCAGGGATAATAATTCCACCTGCAGTCTTTGACTCTGCCTTTGCAGGCTTGACAATAACTCTGTCATTTATGGGCTTCATTGATATAAAATTTTTATTTGGATTAAAAAAAATATGATATTGATATAGACACAATGATCACTTACTATGCCAAGCGGAATTTCATGACAGTATTACCGATCGTGACTTGAAAGTAGATAAACGTATGACAGGCATTCACTGCGGAATGTCATATTGTCAAAGTTAAAATATGAATTGCTAATAATGCGACTATCCTCCAGTACCAGTCATAGTACCACTTGCTCCTCCTGAGTTAGTGACTATGATCGCTGTAATGATTGCGAGTACAAACATAGAAATGGCAAGACCCCACGTTAATTTCTCAATGAAGTCAGTCGATCTAGCAGCACCAAGCATTTGGTTAGCGCCAGCACCACCAAAAGTAGAGTCGATTCCTCCGCCCTTAGGATTCTGTACCAGAACGATAAGTATCAGCAATAAACCGTTAAGCGCTATAAGAATTGTCAATGCTGTTACCATTACTTTTTATTTTTTAATTTCTCTATTTGAGCCGCAAAGAAACTACTTTTTTTGGGATTTTTCAAACTTAGCTCTTCGTAGACCTTTATTGCTTTCTTGTAATGTCCCTTCTTGGTGTATAGCTTCGCTAAGCTTTTAGATGCAATCTTCTTGTTGGCTTTCGTACTATCGTTTATTTTCTTTTTGAGATCTGCCTTTAGAGCATCTTTCTTGGTATTAGATCTGGACTTTTTCTTCTTGACTTTCTTACTCTTTCCGAAGAGTGCTGCCTTATCGCTGCTTAGGCTATTAAGCCAGATCGTGTAATCATCTAATTGGCCCGAAACTTTCTTTTTGCCTTTTGATTTCTTGGCTGTTTTCTTAGATTTCTGAGTGGATGTTACTGCTAACTCATTTTCTGACTGATTAGACGTAGCACGAGTCTTAGGCTTATGAGATTTTATAGAATCAGAATTAGCTTTCTTAGTTTTTTTCTTTTTTGCTTTGACATCGATTTCAGCTTTCTTCTTTTTCTTTTCTACTGTGGCTTCTGATTCTTTCTTTTTCTTAGGTTTGATATTCTTGGAAGACTTGACTTTGTTTTTCTTTTTAGATTTATCTCTATCTAAGCTAATCACATCTACAACGAGTTCCTGATCAGTCTGCTCTTTCTGATCGTCGGCTTCTTTATACCATTCATATCGATATAATGAGTCCGCAGAATCTGAAAGTGATAACTCCTTGGCTAATTTCTGTATAGGCTGAGAATACGGCGCTTTTCTTAACAGATTCCTCAGAGCCTCTACATTCTTAGTCGCTTTTTTCTTCTTTATTATTTTTCCTAAAGACTTCATATGTTTAAAATTAACTGAAATACATTGACTTTAAATCAACTCATAGTTATTAATGAGATAGATAAAGTATAGTAAATATCTCCGTCATTATTGATTTATACTAAAATAAGCTTTTTATAAATTAAATGGAGTACTCTATAACCTTACCAGTCCGTAAAAGCATCATTAAATATTCTCTCTAATATGTCTTCGGTGATAGACTCTATCAGTCCATCTCTTAGGTTCTCGAAATTGGCGTTGCCATCAAAATCTTCAAAATCTGAATAATTCTTCTCCCAATTATCTTCCTCATTAAGTGTATTCTCGTAGGTGATCTTAATACTGATGGTTAGTCTATTGAGACTGGTTGTATTATTCTCATCAGGTGCCACATAATTGATATAATAGTTAGAAATTCTTCCTGAGAAGATGACATCTGGATTTTCATTATTCTCTGATAATCGTGACTCTTGTCTGATCTTCCTCCTTAGTTCTTCAGTCATATTGAGGTTAAGATCTACAGGTGCCTCATTATTAGCAAGGCTGAATGTCTCTACAGAAAATGTCTTTACATCTGGCGGAATACTGATGCCCTTAAATCCAACGTTACAACTTACCACTACTGATAGCAGTAAGAGTCCGATGATTCTATATGGCAATGTCATACTCCTTTATTTTACGGTATAGTGTCCTCTCAGATATACCTAATTCTTCTGCCGCATCTTTCCTCTTTCCTCTATGTTTCTTGAGCGCCTTATGGATAAGTTCTTTTGTCTTTTCGTCTAAAGAAAGATTCTCTTCTACATCTTCTGTAGGACTATAATTCTGGCTGTCGTTTATTATAACTGGTGTGGAGTCATAATCATTGTATGCATTATCAGAATAGGGGAGTTCTACCTCTTTTGTACTATGTGCAGGGCGACGTGGCATAGTATGCTCTGTCCTGAGTAGAGATCGAGACTGCTTAGGCATCTCAAGATCATTAGACTGTACCAGTTCATATACCAGTTGCTTAAGATCGGTGAGGTCATTCTTCATCTCGAATAAGAACTTATATAAGATTTCTCTTTCCTCTATACTTTCTTTTTCTGAAGAATACTTAGCAGGAAGGTTACGATTAACTAACTGAGGTCCTAATCTTACGAGGTCGTCTATATTGATATAGTTATCCTCCGATAATACAGATAATTGCTCTACCAGATTTCTCAGTTCTCGGATATTACCAGGCCATCTATAATTAGCTAATAAGTTCTTAGATGCCTCATCTAATCTTACAGCATCACTTTTATACTTCTCACCGAAGTCATTTGCGAATTTTCTAAAAAGCATGTCTATGTCCTCTCTTCTCTCATGCAATGCAGGCATTCGGATCGGCACTGTATTCAATCTATAGAATAAGTCTTCTCTAAATTTTCCAGCGTTGACTTTTTCCATCAGATTCACATTAGTCGCTGCGACTACTCTCACATCTGTCTTCTGGACCTTCGATGAACCTACTTTTATATATTCGCCACTTTCTAATATTCTAAGTAGGTAAGCCTGAGTATCCAGTGGCATCTCGCCGATCTCATCTAAGAAAATTGTCCCCTTATCCACCGTCTCAAAATATCCCTTTCGCTCAGATGTAGCTCCAGTAAATGCACCTTTCTCATGACCAAATAATTCAGAATTAATAGTACCTCCTGGGATGGCACCTGTATTAATCGCTATGAATTGATTATGCTTTCTGCTGCTGTAATCATGGATGATTTTTGATACAGATTCTTTACCGACACCACTTTCTCCTTGGATAAGGACTGTCAGATCTGTAGAAGCTACCCTGATAGCAGTCGCCAGTGCTCTCTCCAGTAATTCTGAGCGACCGACGATTCCATACCTTGATTTGACAGCTTGTAGATTCATATAATTATATTACACGATAACACCTCTTAATGTTCCAGATGTCACTGACTCTATTTTTACATTGACATAATCACCAGGCTTAGAGGTTTCATTTTTAGGGAAGACGACCATTTTAAATTGTGTATTACGACCTTTATATTCTTCTTCTGATTTCTTAGAATTGCCTTCTATGAGTACTTCGAATATTTGTCCTATATCCCTCTTGTTAGATTCGTATGAGATCTGATTCTGTACTCTGATGACTTCTGATAACCTTCTCTTTTTCACTTCTAAAGAGATATCATCCTCATATTTCCTTGCTGCTAATGTGCCAGGTCTCTCAGAATAATAGAACATGTATGACATTGTGTACTTTGCATAATGGATCATGCTTATTGTGTCCTCATGCTCCGCTTCTGTCTCAGAACAGAATCCAGTTATCATATCAGAAGAGATGGCGCAATCTGGTATGACTTCATATATCCGATCTACTTTCTGTGTATACCATTCTCTATCATAAGTCCTATTCATAAGCTTCAGTACTCTGCTGTTTCCTGACTGTATCGGTAAGTGTATATACTTGCAGATATTGTGATGGTCTCTTATCGCGTATAGGACCTCATCTGTAATGTCTTTAGGATGAGAGGTAGAGAATCTGACTCTCATATTAGGATCTACCTCAGCAACCATGACAAGTAATTGTGCAAAGCTGACTGTCTCTTCAGTTTCTGGATGTGTCCAGCTGTATGAGTCCACGTTTTGACCTAATAATGTGACTTCTTTATATCCTCTATCAGATAGATCTTTTGCTTCTGCTATAATAGACATCGTATCTCTACTTCTTTCTCTTCCTCTTGTAAATGGCACCACGCAAAAAGAGCACATATTATCACATCCTCGCATGATAGATATGTAAGCAGATATGCCATTAGTACCTAATCGTAGAGGTGATAATTCTGCATAAGTTTCTTCTCTGGATAACAATACATTGACGCCCTTGTCTCCATCTTCTGCTCTTCGGATGAGATTAGGTAGATCTCGATATGCATCGGGTCCTAAGACGATATCTACAAGCTTCTCTTCTTCCAGAAATTTACTCTTCAGTCTTTCTGCCATACAACCAAGTACGCCTATGAGAGTACCAGGTCTCTTTTTCTTTATATTGTTAAAGTTGGCTAACCGATGTCTGACCGTTGTTTCTGCTTTTTCCCTTATAGAGCAGGTATTAATGAGAATGAGGTCAGCTTCTTGCCAGGTTCTGGTAGATGTATAGCCTTCTTCTGCAAGGATGGATGCTACGATCTCAGAATCGCTAAAATTCATAGCGCAACCATAGCTTTCTATATAGAACTGCTTGCCAGTATCAGATGATGATTTCTGGTCATCAAAGGCTTGACCTTGCAATTTTGGGTCTATCTTTTGAGTTAATTGATTTATGGTAGGGTTATCGTCGTACATATCTTCATTATGGAATAACCACAAAGTTACAATAATTGAAGGTAAGTTATGACAATATGTCAGTATAGCTATGTATATTTTTAATGTTTATATGGATTGAATTTGGGCTAATAGATACTCGCCTCTAGATCTAATGGATATGCTATTTAACTAAAGTTTAAGACGCTTAGAATCATTAGATTGTTAACTATACCATACATATGACGTCTTATTGATAAATGAGATTAACTTTGCTAACTATAATACAATTACTATGAAGATTTTTTCAATCATACTTATAAGCATATTCAGTTGCCTAAGCCTACATTCACAGTCTATAGACGAGGAACTTGGATTTATATATGTAAAGGCAGATTACTTACTCGAGACAGATAGGTACGAGGATGCTATTAAGGAATTCACTAAGATTATTGCTAAAGACCCTAAGTACAAGGATGCTTTATATAAAAGAGCTAAAGCTAAATATGCTATAGCGGCATTTAAGGGCACTAAGAAAGACCTGCTACAAGCGTTCGAGTTAGTGGGAATAACCCCTGAGAGTTTAGAGTTATTCGGTAAGGCTCAGAAAAATCTGGATGAGCATGATGCGTCAGAAACCACTCTGAAGACATCATCTATGATATCGACAGGTGGAAGGACAAGTACGACGAGCAATAAAAGAAAAGATAATGATACAAGCACTGAGCAAGATGACGAAGACAAGGGGGCATTGGGATCATTAGAAGACCAATTGTCAAGTATCTTAGAAGACTTGTTACCAAACAGAAAAACTGATGAAGGAGGGACAACGACTGATACTGGTGAGGAAGGAAGCACTACAACGACTGGATCTGATTCTAACGACAGCGATACTGATACTGAGGTAGAAGTGAAAAAAGAACCAGAAGTAGATAATAGTGTCAATGAAATATTAATAGATGAAGACCTGACGCTTGAGATCAAAGATGGATTAGGGGGTAGAAAGATATTGCAGCAGCCTAATATCCTCATCTTGTCTGATAAGTCTGGAGAAGTATCTGTAGATGTATGTGTCAATGCTAACGGAAAGGTGGCATCTGCAGAGTATAATAAAGGAAATTCTTCCATCTCTACACAGAGCTTAGTATCTCTCGCTGTTCGTAAATCAAAAGAGTTTTGGTTTAAGAAATCGAATGCTGAGGAAACATGTGGAACGATCGTATTTAAAATAACGGGTGGATCATAAGTAAGTACTTACAGATCTTACTGGAGGTTTTTAATTTTTTGTGCTGATTAATTGATAAAAATTCTGAACTTGATGAAAATCGTATTTAAATACTTACTGATTTTAGTTGTTATAGGCTTGTCGAGTTATTCCGCAATCGGACAATTCGGTTTTGGACTCACCGTATCACATGATCTATATAATAGATACGCTAATCCCAGTGATGGCATAGCTCATAATGCTAATGGTAGTGCTTTACTTAATCTAGGCATAGGTCCTAAGGTGTGGGTAGGAGGAGAGAAAGCTTCACTATCTGTAGAAGGTCAGGCTGTCTGGGGAATATTCGGAGCTTCTCTTCCAGATTATAAGGGCTTAGGTAACATTGCATTTCCAGTCTTGGCAAAGCTTAACTTTGCAGGCTTATCGTCTCTTAATAAAGAAGGTAGATTTGGACTGAGCATTGGTGGCGGAATCCAATGGAGCAAATCAGAGCTGTATTATCTAAAAAATAGCTTCGAGGATAGTGGTGTAAATAGAGGATTTTTTAGGACTTATGTCATACAAGCGGGATATGGTTTTGGCTTAGCCGGTTTTGGAGGACAGTTGTTCGTGAGGTATGGTTATAATCCAGATCTCGACGGCGCTAATACGATTAATATTGGGCTACAGTACGATTTTAACTTTAGTAGACTCAGTAGAATCGATGATCCAGCATCTGCCTTGTAAATGAATGTCTTAGGTAGAATAAACTGTATTGGTCATACTCAATAACATATCTGCTGCATCATATACCACCTTCGGTACGGATGTGAATATCGACACCTTAATATCTATAGAAGACTCTGAAGATTATTATTACTTAGAAGACCTTGCAACTGCTAATTATAAGGTAATAGGCGGTGGTAGTAATATCCTCTGTACACAAGATATATCAGATCCACTTCTTATCATTAATACTGTAGGTAAAGAAATTGTAAAAGAAGGGGAAGATTATCTCTTAGTCAAATTCGCAGCTGGAGAATCATGGCACGATGCAGTCATGTGGGCAGTAGAGAATAATTATGGAGGCATAGAGAATCTTTCTCTCATTCCAGGTAAGTGTGGTGCAGCCCCGATACAAAATATAGGCGCCTATGGTGTAGAGATAAAAAATGTCCTACACACAGTCAAAGCCTACGATAGAAAAAGTGGTGTGATCAAGTCATTCCATAATCAAGAATGCCACTTCGGATACAGATCGAGCAATTTTAAGACTACCTGGAAAGATCAGTATATCATCACTGACATCATCCTGAGATTAACGAGGCCCAATCATCACATCAAGAATACATCCTACGGAGCCATAACTAAAGAATTAGAAAAGCAAAATATTACTCAGCCGACGATACAAGATGTCAGTGACGCTGTCATACGTATTAGGCAGTCTAAGTTACCAGATCCAGCCAAGATCGGTAATGCAGGAAGCTTCTTTAAGAATCCGATTGTGGATATCGATATTTATAAAAGACTTTCTGCAGATTATCCAGATATGCCTCACTATCCCGCTGGATCGGATGTAAAGTTAGCTGCAGGCTGGCTGATAGATCAGTGTGGATGGAAAGGTAAGCGTGTAGGCAATACAGGGACTTATACAAATCAGGCCTTAGTACTTGTTAATCATGGTAATGCTACCGGTCACGAGGTCATGGAAGTCGCTCATGATATTATATCTGATGTCAATGAGAAATTTGGAATTGAAATAGAACCAGAGGTTAATGTCTGGTAGGTAACTCAACTATTATTGTTAGGCACTAATATGTCGGTAGGGAAGTATCTATTTCTTTAGCCCATGCAAGAATTCCCCCTTTAAGGTTATACAAATTCTCGTATCCTCCATGTGCAGCCTGTATCGCTAGAATGGCTTGACCACTTCCTGTCTTCGCCACTTGCTGAAAATTTGAGCTAGAACCCCTATGATTACTAAGTTTAATTTTAAAAATGGGTGTCCCGTGGCTAAATTTGGTCATGTTTATCCGAAAAAAGAGGAACAAGTCAGGTAGCCAATCAGTACAAATTATTTCAAAAGCAAGAGGTAAATACAAAGTAATCTCCACAATAGGCAGTGGTCGAACTGAACAGGAGCTGCAAAGATTAGTATTTCTAGCAAAACAAGAACTCAATAGGCTGAGAGCCCAAACTGAATTATTTGTTTCTGAAAAAGATGTCTCCGTAGACACTA
>Ga0209185_1001740_pt1 | contig 17542 bp, 15 predicted proteins | sample SidtaG_2_FD_187425 | JGI IMG/M metagenome (GOLD analysis project Ga0209185, IMG submission 187425) | Marine algal microbial communities from Sidmouth, United Kingdom - Sidmouth_Asex2 metaG (SPAdes) (version 2) | ecosystem: Host-associated > Algae > Red algae > Unclassified | place: Sidmouth... | reverse complement strand
TGAAAATTTGGGCGTATCCCCCTCCTTATCAGTCGGGGGTCGGGCTATCCGGCACTCTCTCCACTCCGCTATCGCTACGTTAGGGAAGAGGAAGAAAATAATCTACCCCAAATGAAGAAGTTATTTATTTTCTTTCACTAAGTAAAACATATAAGAAAAAGAACAATTCAGACGGGTAGATTATTTTTTTCGTCTTCCCTAACTTTTTCTTTTTCCTTTATACTTCACCAAATTCTCCTTAAATAACCCGTTATTCGCGTCAAATTTGGCTTGTGTAAAGAAAAAATAACGGCGCATTATGGGACATCTTATTTATTTAATTTCTTTCACTAAGTACATCCAGTATATCCGCAAAATTATACTACTCCAGATCATTCAATGATTATATTATGAAATTTAATGATTTTCTATACGAACGCCCGATTATCGAAGGCTTTATCGAAAAATTTAATCGCTTATTGATACAGTTTGCTGATGCCGAAACATTAGATTCGCAGAAGTCTGCCTTTGAGCGTATCACAGAAATGCGCCTCGAATTTGAATCCATGAACAGCCTCTGCCGCATCCGTCATTCGATAGATACGGAGGATAAAACCTATGAAGCTGAAAACACCTTTTTCGACCTCAATTACCCGCAATATCAAGCACTCAACACGAGGTTTTACGAATTGTTGGCAAATGCTCGTTTTCGCAGAGAATTAGAAGCGGAGTTTGGCGCACAGCTTTTCACGATTGCCGAATTGACGCTCAAAACTTTCAATCCGAAACTATTGGACGGGCTTCGCAACGAAAATTGCCTAAAAAGCGAATACACCAAATTGCGGGCTTCGGCACGCATCAATTTTAAGGGCATAGAGTATAATTTGTCCTCTATTTTGCCCATGGAAATCTCGCAAGACCGCGAGACACGCAAAGCCGCGACGGAGGCAAAATGGCAATTTTACGTCGATAAATCAGCAGAAGTAGAGCGTATATACGATAAACTCGTGCATTCTCGCCACAATATGGCAACCGAATTGGGCTACGAAAACTTCGTCAAATTGGGCTATGCACGTATGTTACGTTCCGAATATACGCCCAAAGATGTGGCAGCTTTTCGCGACCAAATCTACAAACATGTTGTCCCGATAGCCCAAAAATTGCGCCGCCGACAAGCAGAGCGTATAGGTTTGGATAAGCTCAAACATTACGATGAAGGCTTACATTTTTCATCCGGCAATCCACAGCCCAAAGGTGAACCAAAATGGATTATCGAGCAAGCTCAAAAAATGTATAAAGAACTTTCGGGCGAAACCGATGAGTTTTTTAGTTTTATGTTGAATAATAATTTGCTCGACCTCGTAGCTAAGAAAAATAAAGCACCGGGCGGCTATTGTTCGTACGTCAATAAGTATAAAGCACCGTTTATTTTCTCTAATTTTAACGGAACGAGTGGCGATATAGATGTCCTCACACATGAGGCAGGACATGCCTTTCAAGTGTATTCGAGTCGAAATATAGGCATTCAGGAGTACGACTGGCCCACCTTCGAGGCTTGCGAAATTCACTCCATGAGTATGGAGTTTTTTACTTGGCCCTGGATGGAGTCTTTCTTTCAAGAAGATACCAATAAGTATAAATATTTGCACATTAGTAGCTCGCTTATGTTTCTGTGTTATGGTGCGGCGATTGATGAATTTCAACATTTTGTCTACGAAAATCCGCACATCAGCACCGCCGAACGCAATCAAGGCTGGCGAAGAATAGAAAAAAAATATCTCCCACATCGCGATTATGACGGCTACGACTTTTTAGAAAATGGCGGTTTCTGGCAACGTCAGGGGCACTTATTTTCTATGCCATTTTATTATATTGATTACGTGTTGGCGCAAATTTGTGCTTTCCAATTTTGGGTAAAAGACCATAAAAATCACGATGCCGCTTGGAGTGATTATATCAAACTCTGCCAAGCAGGAGGCAGCAAGCCTTTCTTAGAATTGGTCAAATTGGCAAATCTTCAGTCGCCTTTCAAGGAGGATTGCATTGCCAATGTAATCAAAGAAATCGACATTTGGTTGGATGGCATTGAAGATGAAAATTTGGTTTAAGGGATGAAAAAATAATAAACACTATATCTTGACTTGTTTTTTCTCCTTTATACTTTACCAAATTCTTCTTAAATAAGGGAAGAGGAAGAAAATAATCTACCCCAAATGAAGAAGTTATTTTTTTTCCTTCACTTAGTGAAACATATAAGAAAAAGAATAATTCAGACGGGTAGATTATTTTTTTCGTCTTCCCTTATCTTTTCGTCCCTTATTCGTTTTCGTCTGTTTGTTTGTCTTTTTTGCGTGAGGGATAGGAGGTGTTGTTTGAACGAAATGTAGCGATAGCGGAATGGAGAGAGTGCCGGATAGCCCGACCCCCGACTGATAAGGAGGGGGACACGCCCTAAGTGAATGAAATTAAATAAATTGTTCCATAATGCGCCGTAATTTTTTCTTCTAAGGTTCTGCTGAAATAAGGATATTTTTAAATTATTTTATAATAAAAAATATTTATAAATAATTCATTTTTAATAATAAATAAGTAGTGGGACAAAAATAGGCTTACAATTTTGACGTGGTTATTTTTTCGATATTTTTTCTTACAAAAACCGCACATAGCCTACGCTACGTAAGGATTTTTGTAGGGAAAAATAGCGGAAAAAGAAACCGTCAAAAAGTAAGGATATTTTTGTCTCACTACTTAAATTACAAAATAATTTTAATTAATCAAGAAATGGCTATATTTCAGTGCGACCTTCTAAAGAATTCAAAAAATCGTTGCATAGCCATAGTTACGGAACTATTTTTTGTGTTTTTTAGAAGGGAAAAGAACAAGCATAATGGGGCAAGTTATTTATTTTCTTTCACTAAGTAATCTCATCACTGGATTTGTCAAAGAACCAAAATTATTTTTATACAATTTCTTACAGAAGTATTTGAATGACGCCACTCATCACTCATGAATCATTAGAAAACGCCATGAACTATCCTACGTATGTGGAGATGGTAAGGAGGCTTTTTGGGCGTGGCGAAACAACAGGAAACAAGGAATTTCAAACAAGGTTTTGGATGGACTTGACTGCTCAGTCTTTAGAAAAAATAGATTCTTTGCTCCAATTTTCAAACTTGAAAGAAAACACAATCAAAAAGATTCAGAGCCAAGATATGCCTTTGGTTTGGTTGGCAATTACTCAAGCGTGGTGCATAAATAGTGCATACATCCTACCAGTAATCTATAAAATGGCTGAACTCAATTCTAATATAACGATGAAAGTCGTGCTGCGCGATGAGCCGCCCTATATTATAGATAATTTTTTGACAAGCGGGTCGAAGTCTACCCCAAAAGTGATTTGTTTGGATGCAGAATCTTTGGTCGTTTTAGGCACCTGGGGTCCTCGACCTACTGAATTGCAAGCTAAAATGATGCTCCGAACCAGAGCAATCAATAAATTATTTGGTAGCGATTCTAATGCAGAATCTAAAGGTAGAGCAATTGTAAATCAAATGACCGAATGGTACGAAAAAGACCAAACAGAAAGTATCCAAATAGAAGTACTTGAAAGCCTGATATATTAGATTTTCAATTTTGCAAATTTCAACATAATACGCTTCTCTCCTACTCCTTTAAATTTGACCGTTACTACCTCATTGCCTTTCGCGCCTTCGATACTCTGAATCGCGCCTTTCCCAAATCGAAAATGCTCAATTTCTTGTCCGATATTCAGATCCGTAGCTTTTGTGGCTTTGAACGATGGGTCGCTTGACGCCGCAGGTGCTTTACGTAGTTTTGGTGTCATCGTACCGTACTTGCTCGCGCCACTTACGCCCGAACGCCCATTGCTCAGCGATTTGTTAAAGGGTATAGAAACATGCAGGTTTTCGTTAGAAATTTCATCCAAAAAACGACTTTTATCATTATAACGAATTTGTCCAAAACGATAGCGGCTTTTTGAGTACGAAAGTGTTAAATGCAATTCCGCACGCGTAATCGCCACATAAAACAACCGACGTTCTTCGTCCATTTCATCGACCGTATTTTTTGACATAAATGACGGAAATAAATCCTCCTCCAAGCCTACCACAAACACCGATGGAAACTCCAAACCCTTTGCAGCGTGTATCGACATCAAAGTCACCTTATCATCCGAATCATCCTCCTTATCTTGGTCGGTCAGCAAAGAGATACTTTGTAAGTAAGTAGCCAACTTTTTATCCTCATCTTCAATGGGTTCTGCATCCACAAAAATCTTAATACCATCGAGCAAACCTTGCACGTTTTCCATGCGATTCATGCCTTCGATGGTCTTGTCTTCGCCCAACATTTTTAGCAAACCCGACTCCGTTGCCGCAATTTTTGCCAATTCATAGGCATCTTTTGTGTCTTGCTGTTTTTGGAGTTTTTTAATCAATTTGACAAAACCCTTTATCGCATTCATAGCCCGTGCCGAGAGCTTAAATTTATCAATATTTTCAACCACCGACCACATCGGCTGATTTTCCGCATCTGCCCAGGCACTGATTTTATCTATTGTTGATTTCCCGATAGCACGTTTCGGAAAATTAATCACGCGGCGCAAAGCTTCCTCATCATTCGGATTCACAATGAGGCGCAAATAGCCCAACATATCCTTAATCTCTTTTCGCTGATAAAACGACAAACCACCATATACGCGATAGCTAATCCGCAAACTCCGCAAAGACTCCTCAAAAGACCGCGACTGTGCATTCGTCCGATACAGTATAGCGATGTCTTTATTTTGTAAATGATAACGTGTTTTTTGTTCCAAAATCAAATCCGCCACTCGCTTGCCCTCCTCACTATCCGTTACCGTTTGCAGTACTTTTATGGGTTCACCTTTCCCCTTCTCCGTCCAGATTTTCTTCTGAATCTGTCGTTGATTATTCATAATCACCTCATTGGCTGCCTGCACAATGTGGTGAGTAGAGCGATAATTTTGCTCCAATTTAAAAATATTTGCCTGCTTATAATCCTTCTGAAAATTTAGGATATTTTCAATCGTTGCGCCACGAAACGCATAAATACTCTGAGCATCATCGCCCACAATACATACATTATGCGGACTGCCCGGATAGTTCACTAATTTGCGTACAATTTGATATTGCAAAAAATTCGTATCCTGAAACTCGTCCACCATCAAATACTTAAATTTATCGTGGTATTTCTTTATAACATTATTCGGATTTTTGTGCAGCAAAATAAACATTTGATACATCAAATCATCAAAATCCATCGCTCCGGCACGTCTGCAACGCGCCATATATGACTTATATATTTTTTGAAAATGTGGTTGCTTACGCTGGTAGTCTTCCTGTATCAATTCATTATTTTCTATGTACGCCTTCGGCGAAATAAGATTATACTTGCAAGAAGCAATCCGCGCCCGTATAGCATTGACAGCATAGACTTTCGGTTCAAGGTTGTTTTCACGAATGATATTACTCAAAACACTCTTACTATCCTGTGTATCATATATCGTAAAGTTGGAAGGGTAGCCGATTAGTTCTGCCTCAGCCCTCAAAATACGCGCAAAAATAGAGTGAAAAGTCCCTGCCCACACCGAAGTTGCTACGCCGCCACCTATCGTGTTATTGATACGTTCTTTCATCTCCTTTGCGGCTTTATTCGTAAAGGTCAGTGCAAGGATATTCCACGGTTTCACCCCTTTTTCGATGAGGTGCGCGACACGAAAAGTCAGTACGCGCGTCTTGCCCGACCCCGGACCGGCAATCACCATCACAGGTCCATCAGTCGTCATAACTGCCTGACGCTGAATTGTATTAAGTTGATCTAAATAAGTATCACTCATTATGGCTGTATTTTGTGCCTCAAATTTACAAATAAAGTCAACTAATTTGCGTATAATCTGTTGTTTTTTTGAAAACAATACATTTCAACTTCAACTTCAACCTCAACCTCAACTTTAAACTCAAAACCAATTTTAATTTGCCTTCGGCAAATTCTTTGTATTGAGATTGAAGTTGAAGTTGAGGTTGAGGTTGAAGTTGAGATTGAAGTTGAAACTGTGTTACGCATACGGAATTGGATATTGTCGCAATACCGCGTCAATATCAGCCATAGCTTCCTCGCTCAATGGATTTTCAAAAGCTACGAGGTCTTCTTTGAGTTGCGACATTTTGGTCGCACCGATAATCGTGGACGTGACCCAATCAAATTGGTTGCACCATGCAAGGCTCAATTGGCTGGGCGTCATATTATGTTTTTTGGCAGCTGCCGCATAAGCCTCGACCGCCTTATGTACACCTTCCTGATTGCGAAAAGTGCCATGTCGTCCGGCAAATGTCCAGCGACTGCCTTCTGGCATTGCTTCATTCAAGTATTTGCCCGACAAAACCCCACCACCAAGCGGCGACCACGGGAGGTAAGCCACGTCATTCAATACACAAGATTCGGTGACGTAGGGCCAGTCCTTACTTTGTATCAAACTAAATTCGTTTTGCACAGAAACCATGCGAGGCAAGTTGTGGTCTTTGCTGAGTTGGATATATTTTTCAATGCCCCATGATGATTCATTGGATAAGCCACAAAAGCGTATTTTTCCTGCCTTTACACATTTATCCAATGCTTGCAGCACTTCCAATATCTCGGCTTCTTCCTGCGCTACATCTACTTTTGAAAAATCGACTTTACCAAACCAATGCTTATTGAAATGCGGATGTTCACGGTTGGGCCAATGTAATTGATAGAGGTCAATATAGTCAGTTTGCATACGTTTAAGTGACTCATCAATAGAGCTTTCGATGTATTTGGCGAGTATCTTGTCGCCACTGCGCACATAAGGCACGCCACTACCTGCAATCTTAGATGCAAGGATGATTTTTTCGCGTTTTCCAGGGTTCGCAGTGAGCCAATTGCCGATGTATTCCTCCGTTTTGCCGTAGGTTTCCTTTGAAGGTGGTACGGCATACATTTCTGCTGTATCAATGAAATTTACGTCGTGGTCGAGCGCGTAATCGAGTTGTTCGGAGGCTTCTTCCTGCGTGTTTTGTTTACCAAAAGTCATGGTGCCTAGGCAGACTCTTGATACTTTGAGTCCGCTGCTGCCGAGTGTATTGTATTGCATTTGTATTCGTCTTTGACGAGTCCGCTGTCTGTCAGTCCATTGTCCGCTGTGTGGTTGCAGGGATTTTTATAGTACTGGAAATTATGTCTCGTCAGTGTGTAAAAATAAAATGCGAAGATAACCCATTGAAGTCGAACTGCCTACTTCAATGGCTATCTTCGCATTTTAAATGCTAAGTAGTGGGACAAAAATACAAATGCCCGAATAACGTAGGGGCGTATACAAACAAAAAACGCCATCCCGAAATCGGAATAGCGTTTTTATTTTATATCGTAACCAATGTTATAAATCGTCTGTACGTGGCTTAGATGAGTAGTTCACCTTGAGCTGATTTATTTTACGTAGTTCCGTTTTTACATCGGTGATAATCCCCATTGTTACTCCTTTATCGGCACGTAGGGAGGCGGTCATAAGTCCGCGCTCGGCTTCACGTAGTTTTGATTTTTCTTGTTCAAGAAAGACCTTTAAGTCTTTGATTTCTTTAAAAGAATCATTCAATTGGATACGTGGTGCGCTACCATATTTGTCTTGATAGCGTTTTTGTGGTGCGCCGATGTATATGTAACTGACGAGTGATTTTTTCTCCAGTTTTTGCAATTCGGTGGCATACGGGTAATTGACTTCAACCTTAAGGTCAGCGTTTTTCATTACTGTAACAACCATAAAGAAGAACAACAGAATGAAGATAATATCCGGCAAAGATGCCGTTGATATTTTCGGTGTTCCACGTCCTCCTCCTCTACTAAATTTTGCCATTGTTTTTAGTTGATTCGTGAATTAGTGATTGGTGATTAGCTGAATTAGTGATTAATTGATTAGTATTAATCATAAAAATCGCTGTGCGATTTCTACTCTAACCTAATTCACTAATTCACTGATTAACCTATCTACTATTTAACTAATTCACTGATTAACAAATTAACCAAAAGTTATTTCTCTTCACCAAATGATGTAGGTTCGGCTTCGGAGATGACTAAAGGAATTTCAGCGCGTAATTTCTTTTTATCCGCTAAGGGCAGATCATTGTAGGTCTTCCCAAACTGTGCAGCTGCTGCATCGTCCCAAAGTTCGCGATAAGCAGCTTTTAGCTCATTGTATACTCTGATATAGGCTTCGTAAGAAGTTCCTCTATCGTTTTTGAGTGAGATAATAGCTCGTTTTGGTGATTCTGCCATATTGGGCGCACCCATTGGATTGGCGATAAACGTTTTTGTATTTTCACGCAAATCTGCAGGCGGCATAGGTTGTCCGCGCACCAAGAGTTCGTCGTTGGCATTGACCAAGACGGAATATACATTGCGCTCGTTGAGCTTCATTTCCGGTGGTGGCTCATCTGACCAAGGCGGTAATTTGACCGTAATCCCTTTATCCACGTCAATCGTAGTGGTGACGAGGAAGAAGATGAGTAACAGGAAGGCGATATCCGCCATCGAACCTGCATTTACTTCAGGCGCTTCTCTTCTTGCCATAATTTTATTTTTGATGGGTTGATAAATTGATGAGTTGATGAGTTGTTGTCAACTCATCAATTCGTCAATTCGTCAACACGTTTTTATCTAAACATTCCGCGTACTTCGGAGATTATTAATGCTCCAAAAGCAATAACCGTCATAATAATAGCCAAGGAAAGACTTCCTCCTACTATTTTACCTTGTCCTGAAGTAACACCGAAACCTTCCATTGCTGGAGTGACCTCACCTGATGCCATGCCTCTCAATATGAAAAATAAGACCAGTATTCCAATGGTAGCAGCAATTAATGACATCGACCCTTTAGGGTTTTTGACAACAGATAGAATGATAAAAATTATCATTATAATCAAAGTAATTACCACCAATGCAATAGTCACTTTTAATCCAAAATCAAAAGCAGTAGAGCCGCCAAGCGTTTCTTTTGTTACGTCATCAAGTCCTCTAATACCCATAACCGCAAAAAGCCCGGCTATGAAAACTATGGCTACTCCTGAAAGAAAACCAATAGCCTGACCGTTTTTATTTAAAAAATTATACATACTATTTAAGTTTAGTGAAAGAAATTAAATAAATTGTTCCATAATGCGCCGTAATTTTTTCTTCTAAAGAATTCAAAAAATCGTTGTATAGCATAGCTACGGAACTATTTTTTGTGTTTTTTAGAAGGGAAAAGAACAAGCATAATAGGGCAAGTTATTTATTTTCTTTCACTTAAGTTTAAGTTTAAGTTTAAATTGATGAGAAACGTGAAAAAATAATTTTAGATTTTTGATTTTGCAATGTGATGATTTATAGCATTTGCATTATTAAAAATCTCTAAGGGATGAAAAGATAATAAACATTACATCTCTAAGGGACGAGGCAAAATCTGAATTTATTTTTGCGTCGTTCCTAATTCACTAATTATCAATATTTAACTTAAAAAATCAAACTTTAAATTGGCTCTTAATAATGATGAAGTGAATGCGTATTTAGTTCATTCATTCACTGATTCAACATCATATAATTAAGTAGTCAGAAAAAATAATCTAACAATTATTTTTAAATTAACGAGTTGATAAACAGTGATTTATTCACTCACTCATTCACTCATTCGTCAATTCACTCATTATACTTAGCTGAGTATTTTATTGTCAATAAGAATATCTACCAATGAAGTAGAGGCATCTTCCATACGGTTAACAATACTATCAATTTTTGATACAATATAATTGTAAAAAATCTGAAGGATAATCGCCGTAATAAGACCAAATACGGTTGTCAAAAGTGCGACCTTGATACCACTCGCTACCAGAGATGCGTTTACATCACCTACTTCTGCGATTTTATCAAAGGCTTGAATCATACCGATTACCGTACCCATAAACCCGAGCATTGGTGCGATAGCAATGAAAAGTGAAATCCAAACTAAGCCTTTTTCCAAAAGCCCCATCTGAACTGAGCCGTAAGAAACCATAGCTTTTTCTACGCCATCAATACCCATGTTGGAGCGTTTGAGCCCTTCGTGGATAATGCTTGCCGCAGGTCCGGGAGTGGATTTGCAGACTTCTTTGGCTTGCGCTATATCACCATTGCGAAGTGCATCATCTACACGAGACAATAATTTGTCGGTATTAATAGAAGCAAGATTCAAGGTAATAATACGCTCAATACAGAACGCCAAACCAAGTATAAGGCATATCAATACGAGCGACATAAATTGCCATCCCCCATCAATAAAATATTGCTTCAAAGTTTGGTATCCAAATTTTTTCGGCGTCACAGCGTCAACAGCATTTCCTGCCATATCACCAGCGGTGTCGGCAGCATCTTCCATAGTTTCGGCCGCATCTTCCATGGCATCACCGGCGGCTTCGGTGGCATCTTGTGCGCCTTCAATGACCTGTTCACCAATGGTTTGTTCATCCTGCGCGACTGCATAGTTTGTCGTGAACGCCATCATGCCCATAACGAGCAACAATGCTAATAGCTTTCTCATAATAGTAATTAGTTAAGAATTTACGAGTTGTATTGGTTATAAATTAGATTAAAATTAATCCTCTTTTGGTGTATGCGCTAACGCAAATTCCCAAAAATAAATTCCAAATCCCAATCTTAGTGAAAGAAATTATAAAATGAGTAAATATTTCCAAAGTCATAGTTCGGATTTACTCACTTTATTTATTCATTTTCTCATTTTCATTTGAATTTGGGTTTTCATGTAGCGGAGAGAGTGGGATTCGAACCCACGATACCCTTGTGAGGTATACACGCTTTCCAAGCGTGCGCCTTCGGCCACTCGGCCACCTCTCCGTTTGTTTTTGTTATTCTACTCTTTTATTGTTGAATCTCTGTATTTTTTTATTATCATTTAAATTTGCTTTCCAAATTTCCAAAGACAATAAAACACCAAAACGACACAAGTTCAAAACAATAAAACGATAAAATCTGTAACTGACAGCCACAAAAATTGCAAATTAATGTTACAATTCAAAATTTTTCGTGACCATTATCAATATTCGCCTTATTTATTTAAATTGAATGAAACGAAATAATTTGTCTTAATTTATTTTTAATAACATACAATTTATGTGTATAAAATTAGAAATCAATTAATTAGAGCAGTGTTAAAGAAATTAACATTTATAAAAAATCGCTAATTCATCTTACTCTTCGAATAAAACATACTTATTGTATTAAGTACATTTTATGAGGGCAGATGAGGAAACCTTGTATTATTGGCGATGGTGTCCCTTTCGATTTAGGTATCCAAAACCTTATCCCAAACCGTAAAAGTGAAACCATAATTTTTTTTCGGGTTTTGATAACGGTATTTCAGGTGATGCCGTTTCATCAATCGAAACTACCAACTTTACTGCACCACGATTGAGGCATCTTGAAAACATTTAGACCCATATAGGAAATCAGGTGAAACATCTGGAAAATCCTTCAATGGAACATGTTCCATTGAGAAAAGTGAAACTCTACGTTCATTACAAATAAAATAAACTCATCCTACATCCACGCCACCTAATTTCCTACATGAGCCAACATTTACTCATTTCATCATCTATTCATTTACTCATTTATCATAGCCATCACTTCTATTTCGACCAACATATCGGGATGCACCAAGCCGCTGATTTCGACCATCGTAGAAGCTGGTTTGATGTCGCGAAAAAACTCACCATGCGCTCGCCCTACGTCTTCCCAACGGCTGATGTCGGTCACATACATGCGCGTGCGTACTACGTCCATCATACTCGCGCCTGCCTCGTGTAGGGTTTTTTCGATTTTCTCAAAAATAAATCTCGATTGAGCGTATACATCGCCTTTACCGATGAGTTGGTCGCCATCCATCGCGGTGGTGCCGGCTACTTCCACCACATTGCCCACACGCACAGCACGCGAGTAGCCTACGATGTCTTCCCATTTTGTGCCAGAAGAGATAAGTTGTTTTTGCATAAAGGACAGATTATTAGATTGTATAATTGGTTCTGCTGAAATAAGGATATTTTTAAATTATTTTATAATAAAAAATATTTATAAACAATTCATTTTTAATAATAAATTAATTAAAAAATAATTTTAATTAATTAAAAAATGGCTATATTTCAGTGCGACCATAATTGCTTGATTTTTTTGGTTCTTTGACAAATATAATAGACTTTATTTAGGAATATTTTGTATGCATGGAATTTTGTATTATTTCGATAATCGAGCCTCATTTTGAGCTGCATACCCTACGGTACGGAGCGAAAAATAGGAGAAGAGTATCGGAAAAAGACAATGTTAGCTGCATACAAAATATTTCTAAATAAAGTCTAATGAAGTGAATATTAATTTGGGCGTATCCCTCTCCTTATCAGTCGAGGGTCGGGCTATCCGGCACTCTCTCCATTCCGCTATCGCTACATTTCGTTCAAACAACACCTCCTATCCCTTACGCAAAAAAACGAGCAATCACGGGATTTAGGGAAGAGGAAGAAAATAATCTACCCCAAATGAAGCCGTTATTTAATTTCTTTCCCTTAGTTCAAATTCTTCTTTCAATTCAGGAATTTCCACACTATTAAATCCGTGTTTGCCCAAATACGATTTAAATTCTTTTTGTGTATCGTATTCACCGTGTACCAGAAATAGTTTTTTGAGTGATTTTTGATTTTTGATAAAATCGTACATTTCGCGGCGGTCAGCGTGGGCAGAGAAGGAATACATGGAATATACCTTCATATTCATATCGCGTTTTTCGCCGAACAAATGCAGTGATTTTGCGCCGTTGCGAATCTTGCCGCCGGGTGTGTAGGGCGCAGAATAACCGACCATCAGCAAACCATTTTTCGGATTCTCCATGCTATTAAAAAGGTGGTGTTTGATACGTCCGGCGTTCATCATACCCGATGCGCTGATGACAATGCAGGATTCTTTGATATTATTGAGCCGCTTGGACAAGCCTCTATCACGGGTGTATTTTAAGTCACTGAAACCAAATGGATTATCATCGAGCAACATATATTCATGCACATCTTTGTCAAAACATTCGGGATGTGAACCATAAATGAGCGTTGCATTTATCGCAAGCGGACTATCGACATAAACTGGTATTTTGGGCAATTTCCCGGCTGTTTCGAGTCGGTCGAGCATGTACACGATTTCTTGTGTACGCCCTACGCTGAAAGCCGGAATGAGCAATTTGCCTTTATTATCAACACAAACTTCCTGAATAATATTGAGAAAATCTTCGAGTTCGTCGGGTTGACCTTTGTGGTCACGATTACCGTAGGTAGATTCGCAGATAAGATAATCGACCTCGGGCATCGGTTTTGGATCGCGCAAAATAGGTCGAAACGGACGCCCAATATCACCTGTAAAACCAATACGCACAGTAGGTTTGCCAGGTTCATCAACCACCAATGTGACGCTCGCGCTGCCCAATAAATGCCCTGCATCACGAAGCATCAACTTGACACCATCGCACACAGGATGCGCACGCTCGTAACTCAAACCCGTCGTGAGTTTCAACATCTGACGTACATGCTGGGTGTCATATAAAGGTTTTCGCTTTTTCTTTCTCGGATTTCTTTTATTATAATGTGAGGCATCGCGCTCCATGATTTTCGCGCTATCCATGAGCATGATGCTGCACAAGCTCCGCGTAGCATGGGTACAAAAAATATCGCCCTCAAAACCATCTCTGACCAACTTGGGTACGCGCCCCGTGTGGTCGATATGTGCATGGGAAAGTATCAGGCAATCAATATCTTTTGGATTGAATGACCAGGTGGAGTTGAAATTATCCATATCATCGTCACGACCTTGGTACAAACCGCAATCAAGCAGTATTTTATAACCATTATCTAATGTAATAAGGTGTGAGCTTCCGGTAACATGACGCGCTGCGCCACAAAATTTTACTTTCATATTTAAAACGGTTGACGATTGACGACCGACGATTTATTTATTATTTTATATCAAATAAGTTTCAAAGTTAAACATTTTACGAAAATATCCGCAGGTTCTCAGCTTCAAATCAATTTCACAAAAAATATGATAGAAGTATTAGAGCGAACGAAAAGTGATTTTAAAAATGCGTAATATATTAATTTTTAGGTTTTTAACAAAGTTTACTCGGCGGACATTTTCAAAATATCAGGCGAGATATATTTACATTTAAATTTAAATTGTTTTAAAAAATTAAATATTTTTTACTTTGTAAATAATTCATTTTCATTAGACTTTATTCCAAAATAATGAGCAAATACTATCGCCTTATATTTTCAAAATGTCTGCCGACTCATGCTTCTCCTTCAATTTTAAAAAACATATTATAAAATGACTTTTCGTTTTCCCTAATAGAAGTATTGAGCTTGATGTTGATTTGCATTTGAGGTTGAGAATTTATAAATATCCAATCGAAATTGCATAACTTCGCGCTATAAGCAATGATACAATGATACAATAATTCATTCTTTCATTACTATTGTAGCATTGCAATATTAACACATTAGGGATGAAAAGATAATAAACGTTATATCTTCACGCCGTTATTTTTCTTTAAACGAGCCAAATTTGATGCGTCCCGAATGCTAAGCCTATTTTGTCTCACTACTTACAGCATTACAAACATACTTAATTGAAAGACACATACAGACACAAAGGAATGCGGCGAAAGCTCGTAGAATTGCTGGCAAAAAAGGGCATCAAAGACGAAGCAGTACTGGAGGCTATCGGGATGATTCCGCGGCATTACTTCCTCGATGGCGTATTTGAGGCGCAGGCGTATGAGGATAAAGCATTTCCGATAGGTGCCGAGCAGACGATTTCGCAACCCTATACGGTGGCATATCAGACGGTACTCCTTGAAGTGAATCGGCGCGATACGGTACTAGAAATCGGTACGGGGTCGGGCTATCAGGCTTGCGTATTGGCGGAGATTGGTGCGCGAGTGTTTACGGTGGAGCGACAAGAGAAGCTGTACCACTTTGCGAAAGAAATGTTTGATACACTCGGCTATCCGCAAATACGGTCGTATTTGCGCGACGGCTACAAAGGCTTGCGCGAACTCGCGCCTTTTGACCGGATTTTGGTGACGGCAGCCGCACCTTATATTCCCAAAGCACTACTCCAACAACTCAAACCGGGCGGCGTCCTCGTTATTCCGGTAGGTGACGAAAGCCAAACAATGATGCGTATAAGGCATGTCCCCGACAAAGGTTTTGTAAAAGAGGAACTAGACACTTTTCGTTTTGTTCCATTTCTAAAAGGTATAAACAAGCAATAGCTTGTTTGTCCGCAATTGGTCAATCCGCAGTCCGCCGTTTCCATGTGAGATGGTCTTGCGTATTGGCAGCCGACAGCGGACTGATAAACTGTGGACTAATTATGAAAAAGCATATTCCAAATGTTTTGACCCTAATAAATTTATTTGCCGGATGTATGGCAATTCTTCATCTATTTAATGGTGAGTGGCTACTTGTGCCTGTGTTTGCCTTGATTGGTTTGGTCGGCGATGCAACAGATGGAATAGTGGCGCGCACATTGGGCGTACACTCGGAACTCGGAAAAGAACTCGACTCGCTGGCTGATATGGTGACCTTTGGTGTATTGCCGGGTGCAACATTGTATCATTTGATTGCGGTAACTTATACGGGAAGCCTTGATTATGAAGGTGTTGTATGGGCAGCAGTACCGGGTTTTCTCGTGACGATATTTTCAGCTTTGCGCCTTGCAAAGTTTAATATTGATGAGCGACAAACTTCTGATTTTATGGGCTTGGCAACGCCCGCAAATGCCGGCTTTTTCATGGGCTTGTATCTTATCGTGCATTTTCAGACATTCATTCCTGCGGCTTGGGTATTGAATTTGCCTCTATTATATATACTCACCGTGGTATTTTCGTACTTTTTAATTTCGGAAATTCGGATGTTCGGACTCAAATTCAAACAATGGAAATGGCAAAACAATGAACTTCCCTATATATTTCTCATCATTTGTGTCTTGTTAATACTTTTCATACACTTAGCCGCCTTTTCTATCGGAATTCTAACCTATTTATCGCTGGTATTGGTGGACAATGTTTTCTTGAGGAAAGGCTAAGTAAAAGAAATTAAATAAAATATCCCATAATGCGAAGTATTTTTTTTGTCTAAGGATTTTTTGAAAGCCGCACATAGCCTTAGCTACAGCCTGTCCCGAACCCCGATTCGGGATAAGGATTTCAAAGGATTCTTAGACGGAAAAAGACGAGTATAATGGCACATGTTATTTAATTTCTTTCACTTACATTCAATTCAAGGGCAAAATGACTTCTTGCCCCGATTTGGTTTTACCTATTAAAGGCATGACTTTACGTTGAACTTCAGCTTTCAACAGCTTCAACATATTTTTTTTCACAAAATGTTTGTGCGTCACTAAACCAATATTCCTGACCGGAATCGGCGGTCTAAATTTCTTTAAATGAACCTGTTCGTTTTCAGGCAAATCAAGCGTAGCGAGCAAAGGTAGTAAAGTGACACCATTATTATTATGTACAAACTTCATTAGTGTGGCTATCGTGCCGGATTTATAGTCGAGATTGCCGTGCATCATCCGTTGTTGGCGTAGGTCGCAAATCGTTTCTACCTGCGTCCGCATGCAGTGTCCTTCTTCGAGTAACCACAATCTTTCCAAGTCAATATCTGATACGCTAAAATGCTTTTTCGCGCTATTATTTGCTTGGTCGTACAATAAAAAAGGCTCATAATATAAGGGAATTTCCACAATATCCGGCTCATTCAGTGGAATAGAAACAATGCCAATATCTAAGTCTCTTTTTTTGATATTCTCCATTATTTTTTCCGTCGATATTTCGCTGATTTCAAACTGTACTTTGGGAAATTTCTTAATAAATTCGTACAAAAAAAGTGGCAACACATAAGGTGCTACCGTAGGTATCACGCCTATTTTCAAATCGCCCGTCACCTCGCCTTTCAGTCTATTGACGACTTCGTGAAGATGCCCAATTTCTTTTGAAATCACTTTAAGTTGACCAATCACCTCCTCCCCTTCTTTTGTTATCGTAATTGGTTTTGTTTTTCTATCGAAAATCCTGACCCCTATTTCGTCTTCAAAACGAGCCACCATCGTACTCAATGTCGATTGTGTGATGAAACACTGCTCTGCCGCCAATCCAAAACTTTTTAATTTGCCAACGGCTATAATGTATTCTATTTGCTGTATATTCATTTCTTCAAATTGAAAGTTGAGAATCCCGTCGTTCGTCACATACGCAGGCACTTTACTTTTTAATATATTTTTTTATTTAAATTTAATAAAAAATTATTCTACTGAACAATTATTTTTTATAATTTGTATTTGACTTATTATCAAATAAATATGTTACCTGCGAAATTAGAACGCGAACTATCTCCCCCTTTGGAGGCAGGGGTGATTGGTTCTGAATGAGAAATCATTTTCATCGAAA
>Ga0209185_1001736_pt1 | contig 17555 bp, 16 predicted proteins | sample SidtaG_2_FD_187425 | JGI IMG/M metagenome (GOLD analysis project Ga0209185, IMG submission 187425) | Marine algal microbial communities from Sidmouth, United Kingdom - Sidmouth_Asex2 metaG (SPAdes) (version 2) | ecosystem: Host-associated > Algae > Red algae > Unclassified | place: Sidmouth... | reverse complement strand
TTTTGTTCATTGCCTCGCCAAAAGAATTGTTGTTTCAATTCCAAGATGGTTCGATTAAATGAATCCTTTTGTTAGTGAGAATCTAAGGGCGAGTGATGTTTCAATTCCAAGATGGTTCGATTAAATGGCTCGTTCTTTTTTTTTGAGTATGGGGGTAGAGTTGTTTCAATTCCAAGATGGTTCGATTAAATGTCCGTTGTCGGTGGTTGTTTGCTGGATTTGGTTGTAGTTTCAATTCCAAGATGGTTCGATTAAATTGAACGAAAAGAAACAGGTATTAGAAAACCTTGTAATGTTTCAATTCCAAGATGGTTCGATTAAATGTACAACCTTCGCCATGTTCTTTTGTCCTTCCTGCTTGTTTCAATTCCAAGATGGTTCGATTAAATGAGCCTTTATGCAAGACAGCAACACCGCTATAATTTGGTTTCAATTCCAAGATGGTTCGATTAAATGTGTGTCCTTTATGTTCAATGTAGTTGCCTTTATTTTATTTCAATTCCAAGATGGTTCGATTAAATGATGGCAGGCTGTAGCTGTGCATGGCATCCAATCGACGTTTCAATTCCAAGATGGTTCGATTAAATGCAATGTCTTTTAAATCATCTAAGGATGTGTCTGTGAGTTTCAATTCCAAGATGGTTCGATTAAATGAACATTGTAAGTTTGTGCGAAATTATATGTACCAAAGTTTCAATTCCAAGATGGTTCGATTAAATGTCTCATGTTGTTTTGGGCACTTCGCCACAAATACATGTTTCAATTCCAAGATGGTTCGATTAAATGAGGACAGGATTCTTGAAAGGTCAAGGGATATTTCAAGTTTCAATTCCAAGATGGTTCGATTAAATGTACCTTCCCACGTCATAACGTCTGCACCAACAAAGGTTTCAATTCCAAGATGGTTCGATTAAATGGAAAGCTTCAACGAATAAAAGAAGCTCGAAAAGAAAGTTTCAATTCCAAGATGGTTCGATTAAATGTGGGGTACCATCTTGGATTGGCTCAAAGAAAGAACTGTTTCAATTCCAAGATGGTTCGATTAAATGTGGCGTCCAAGAAAGTGGTTTGTACCGAATAGAAATGTTTCAATTCCAAGATGGTTCGATTAAATGTAAGAATAATTGCCACTAAAACTTCTTACATCTGCGTTTCAATTCCAAGATGGTTCGATTAAATGAGTCATTTTGTGTTATATTGCTACGACACTATCTTCGTTTCAGTTCCAAGATGGTTCGATTAAATGTTTGCAAATCTTAGTCCGCTATCTTGTAAGGAGTATGTTTCAATTCCAAGATGGTTCGATTAAATGAATAAATATCCAAGATTACAGGGTGCTTGCTTTTTAGTTTCAATTCCAAGATGGTTCGATTAAATGACACCTATCCAGTTGCGCCATAAATAGGTTAGCAAGTTTCAATTCCAAGATGGTTCGATTAAATGACTACTATCGGGTCTATTTTGGAACTGATATAGGGAGTTTCAATTCCAAGATGGTTCGATTAAATGCAACGAAATCAAGTGGGATCTCTGTCGTTGTGCTTAGTTTCAATTCCAAGATGGTTCGATTAAATGTGTCAAAACCGAGTATAGGCCGCAGGTGTTTAAGTAGTTTCAATTCCAAGATGGTTCGATTAAATGAGAGTTTTCCAATGTGTTTAATCGTGAAACAGAAGGGTTTCAATTCCAAGATGGTTCGATTAAATGTTCGCCAGAATCGCTTCTGCTAAGAAGATATTGCTTGTTTCAATTCCAAGATGGTTCGATTAAATGGGGGAGTGGGAAGCTGACAGAGATAGACACTTCTGCGTTTCAATTCCAAGATGGTTCGATTAAATGAATGGTTAAAGAGCTTGCAGGTCCGACCTTTACCCCGTTTCAATTCCAAGATGGTTCGATTAAATGAATGGTTAAAGAGCTTGCAGGTCCGACCTTTACCCCGTTTCAATTCCAAGATGGTTCGATTAAATGGCTACGAGAAGGTCCCTTTTAAAAGAAATTGTGCCGTTTCAATTCCAAGATGGTTCGATTAAATGTTGTAGTTGAGAATGTAATTCCTTACTACAAACCTTGTTTCAATTCCAAGATGGTTCGATTAAATGGAGCAAGGATGAATGGGAAGAAGAGGAGATGTTCTTGTTTCAATTCCAAGATGGTTCGATTAAATGGGACGATGGCAATTGTGATTTTGATGATGGTATAGAGTTTCAATTCCAAGATGGTTCGATTAAATGAAAATGCCTGTTCTGTTTCCTTGTATTGAATCTCACGTTTCAATTCCAAGATGGTTCGATTAAATGGAAAAATCAGCGGCTTTGTCCAAAGCTCTATACGCGTTTCAATTCCAAGATGGTTCGATTAAATGGCAGTGCAAAATCCCGACAAAATTTTAAAAAAATCGTTTCAATTCCAAGATGGTTCGATTAAATGAAGGCGAATTACAAGGAGACCGTATTGGATTTTCGTGTTTCAATTCCAAGATGGTTCGATTAAATGGAACAAGACTGATGTTAAAAACCTAAAAATAACCATGTTTCAATTCCAAGATGGTTCGATTAAATGTTCAAAGTTCCATTTAGGGTGACGACCTGTAATTTCGTTTCAATTCCAAGATGGTTCGATTAAATGAAACGACGAATAATAATTGTGTTACGGTTAAAGTTGTTTCAATTCCAAGATGGTTCGATTAAATGTTAGGTTTAGGTGTTTACCTTCCAAATTGGGTAAAGTTTCAATTCCAAGATGGTTCGATTAAATGCTGAACCTGTTTTAGCATTGAATCCCGACTCAATACAGTTTCAATTCCAAGATGGTTCGATTAAATGTACCCTATCTATTGAGTAATCCCCACATTCCACACAGTTTCAATTCCAAGATGGTTCGATTAAATGTATAGTTTTTGATAGATTAGGCGGTGAACCAACAGAGTTTCAATTCCAAGATGGTTCGATTAAATGACTCAATTAGGTAAACGTGTTGAAATTAAAAGTAAAGTTTCAATTCCAAGATGGTTCGATTAAATGCGGGTACGGTGACATTAAAAACATGGCACAAAACGTGTTTCAATTCCAAGATGGTTCGATTAAATGTATGGCATAGGGTTAGGTGTTTTTGTTTAAATTAGTGTTTCAATTCCAAGATGGTTCGATTAAATGACAATCGTTTTGGTAAGAATCCAACGGAAAGTAGTAGTTTCAATTCCAAGATGGTTCGATTAAATGGTAAAGTTGGACGTAAATGGTTTTTAGATTTATCTGTTTCAATTCCAAGATGGTTCGATTAAATGTAAAATTCTTAATTTATTTCATACTCTTTTAGGTCGTTTCAATTCCAAGATGGTTCGATTAAATGAACGGTAAAAGAGACACCGCAACGAACATAAAACAAGTTTCAATTCCAAGATGGTTCGATTAAATGGACTTCAACCCTAAGAAAGTAATTAAACGTTTAGGGGTTTCAATTCCAAGATGGTTCGATTAAATGCTTCGTTTATAATATTTGTATAGACATCGGTAACAAAGTTTCAATTCCAAGATGGTTCGATTAAATGTATAGAACGTAAAAACGCTTACGAACGTTTTGTAAAGTTTCAATTCCAAGATGGTTCGATTAAATGACTCAAAAGAATTAGGGAAAGGTTTGTGTATTCCCCGTTTCAATTCCAAGATGGTTCGATTAAATGCATTCTTAACTACTATATTATCATCTATGTCGTGAAGTTTCAATTCCAAGATGGTTCGATTAAATGTAACTAGTATGCATATATCTGATAGCACAATGGATTAGTTTCAATTCCAAGATGGTTCGATTAAATGAAAAGATGTTTTAGAAGCAAATAGAGAGGGTATTGAGTTTCAATTCCAAGATGGTTCGATTAAATGACTCGTCTTACAGTCTCTCTCTCCGTTTCAATAGCTGTTTCAATTCCAAGATGGTTCGATTAAATGGAAGGCTTAGATTTTGTCTGCATCTCCCCTAAAGTGTTTCAATTCCAAGATGGTTCGATTAAATGCGAGGAATGGAGATTGATACAGAAAATGTAGAACATGTTTCAATTCCAAGATGGTTCGATTAAATGTTGGACAGTAGTTAATCCAAATCCAAGTTCACCATAGTTTCAATTCCAAGATGGTTCGATTAAATGAAATAAATAATTTTTATTTGGCTGTACTTTATCCTGTTTCAATTCCAAGATGGTTCGATTAAATGAAAGGTGAAAGATAGTCTCTGTGAGTCATCATTTCCGTTTCAATTCCAAGATGGTTCGATTAAATGGAATGATCCGTTCTTTGGGCAAATCCCCGAATCTTGTTTCAATTCCAAGATGGTTCGATTAAATGTTTGTTAAAAGAGAAGTAGATAGCAATTTATTGATGTTTCAATTCCAAGATGGTTCGATTAAATGTCTATAAAAGAAACAACTTCCTCTAAAGTTACCTATGTTTCAATTCCAAGATGGTTCGATTAAATGACATATTTTTGTAGATGAAGACACTGGGCTTCTTTAGTTTCAATTCCAAGATGGTTCGATTAAATGGAAATTCCACAATTCTTTCTATCTGTTCACAACCAAGTTTCAATTCTAAGATGGTTCGATTAAATGTTACAGACCTTCTTGAAGAAATTCAATCATTTGAAGTTTCAATTCCAAGATGGTTCGATTAAATGTACAAAATAGAAGTTGGCTGTCTTTGTGGTGGTAATGTTTCAATTCCAAGATGGTTCGATTAAATGATTTCTCTCTCACATCGTATCTATGGTCATTATCATGTTTCAATTCCAAGATGGTTCGATTAAATGCAACAACTATCGGAGTGACAGTTGTAAATGAGCCTCGTTTCAATTCCAAGATGGTTCGATTAAATGGGCTTCATAATCCAAATCGTGATTGTAGGTAATTTCGTTTCAATTCCAAGATGGTTCGATTAAATGGGGTTACAATCCATTCAGGTAAGGACTCATGTTCTTGTTTCAATTCCAAGATGGTTCGATTAAATGTCCTCCTATTAAATATAGTGGATACAAGAACCAAGCGTTTCAATTCCAAGATGGTTCGATTAAATGTTACAAAAAGAACTAGACCCCAAAGGCATTGCTGTGTTTCAATTCCAAGATGGTTCGATTAAATGAATGATACCACTTGGAGATGATGTTGTATTAAGAGGTTTCAATTCCAAGATGGTTCGATTAAATGAATTGGCAACGGCAGCAAACTTAGTAGCCAATATCCGTTTCAATTCCAAGATGGTTCGATTAAATGTGGTATATCTGTAACCTTCGACATCGCAGAAGTCTAGTTTCAATTCCAAGATGGTTCGATTAAATGATCTACAAAAGTGTATATCGCTTTAGGGGCTTATAAGTTTCAATTCCAAGATGGTTCGATTAAATGATGGATAATAAGGTGCAATATAATAACCATCTTTATGTTTCAATTCCAAGATGGTTCGATTAAATGAACCCTATCAAGCTCAACATGTCTTAGTTGGCTAAAGTTTCAATTCCAAGATGGTTCGATTAAATGCATCCATCTTCTATAAGCAAGTCTCTTTTATATAAGTTTCAATTCCAAGATGGTTCGATTAAATGGCTATAAGCATCTTGATTAGACTCGGTTTTAGCTTTGTTTCAATTCCAAGATGGTTCGATTAAATGACTTTTAAAATGGCTGAAAGGGATTTTTTAGGTAAGTTTCAATTCCAAGATGGTTCGATTAAATGTTGCTTTTGGTGTTTTATCTGACGTAAAGAATGATCGTTTCAATTCCAAGATGGTTCGATTAAATGTTGAGATTAGTAAAGAGGAATATTGCCTTCCTTTAGTTTCAATTCCAAGATGGTTCGATTAAATGCGCTATACTGTAGCGACCTTTGATATGTTTAGCCCAGTTTCAATTCCAAGATGGTTCGATTAAATGAATATCAAGCCTTACAACTTCTTCCATCTGAAAGTCGTTTCAATTCCAAGATGGTTCGATTAAATGGGTGGAGGCTTATATATTGCTAATTGCTTTTAACGCGTTTCAATTCCAAGATGGTTCGATTAAATGGTCATATGCAGGCTAAATAAGTGCGCCATGTCCATGTTTCAATTCCAAGATGGTTCGATTAAATGTGTTCTATGAAGATATTTAAGTCACTGCCCCCTGTTGTTTCAATTCCAAGATGGTTCGATTAAATGACCATCATCATTAGAAGGAGGCGGAGGCGGAGGCAAGTTTCAATTCCAAGATGGTTCGATTAAATGGGGTTGAGTATGTTGATGAAAAAGTTGGAAAACTACCGTTTCAATTCCAAGATGGTTCGATTAAATGGGTTAAGGTGTCGCTGTACTCTTTAGTCGGTACACCGTTTCAATTCCAAGATGGTTCGATTAAATGACTGACTTATAAACGTAAGTAAATCACTCATTACCCTGTTTCAATTCCAAGATGGTTCGATTAAATGCTAAAACCTTTTCACCTTCGTAAGTGGTACAGATAAGTTTCAATTCCAAGATGGTTCGATTAAATGTTACGAAATTTTTTGATTTTCCAATGGAACTAGCTAGTTTCAATTCCAAGATGGTTCGATTAAATGCCATGTCTCCGCATCCGTCCGCATCGGGGCAGATTTGTTTCAATTCCAAGATGGTTCGATTAAATGAAGTCAAAACCAAAATCTCCAATAACGACAATTCAAGTTTCAATTCCAAGATGGTTCGATTAAATGAAAAGTAAACACGTACTTAAAAGATAAATACCCTAGTTTCAATTCCAAGATGGTTCGATTAAATGAATTGTAGTGTATTGGGTGACCTTAATTTATGTGAGTTTCAATTCCAAGATGGTTCGATTAAATGGTTAAATCATTACTATTAATAACATTATTTAAGAGGTTTCAATTCCAAGATGGTTCGATTAAATGGGGACGTATAACGTAAATCACGTATTTACTATAAAGTTTCAATTCCAAGATGGTTCGATTAAATGTTCTTTAACATTTCGTTTTCAGTAAAGGTAATTACGGTTTCAATTCCAAGATGGTTCGATTAAATGTGGGATATTACAAAAACAGCTAATGTAGAAAGCTAGTTTCAATTCCAAGATGGTTCGATTAAATGAATACTACTTTTAAACGTCTTACCACAGTTTTTCGCGTTTCAATTCCAAGATGGTTCGATTAAATGATCCATTTTGTAAACAAAATGGAATCCAGCAAAGTTGTTTCAATTCCAAGATGGTTCGATTAAATGAAAGCAATGAATTGACTTGGAACAGACACATCTACGTTTCAATTCCAAGATGGTTCGATTAAATGAGGTTGGTTTGGCACAAAGGCACAAGCAGAAGGCTAGTTTCAATTCCAAGATGGTTCGATTAAATGTAAAGGAACATTGATGGAGTGTCTTGCTGTTAGGATGTTTCAATTCCAAGATGGTTCGATTAAATGCCACTCTTCTCATAATACGCAATGGCTTCATCTACCGTTTCAATTCCAAGATGGTTCGATTAAATGCTATTGTTTCTTTTCCAACAAGCGTTATATTGGTTAGTTTCAATTCCAAGATGGTTCGATTAAATGCGTACCAAATAATCAACACTTCATTCTCCTTACTCTGGTTTCAATTCCAAGATGGTTCGATTAAATGCACTTACGAGCCATGAAGGATGGTGATAGTCATCTATGTTTCAATTCCAAGATGGTTCGATTAAATGATTAATATATAAGTTTGAAAATAAGGTTTTTTAAAATTTCAATTCCAAGATGGTTCGATTAAATGGGAGAGTTTCGATGAAGCTCCTTTGCCTGATTTAAAGTTTCAATTCCAAGATGGTTCGATTAAATGTTTTTGACTGTTTTCGATTTGGTTTTGGCGTTTTCTTGTTTCAATTCCAAGATGGTTCGATTAAATGTTGGAACAGTGTTTGGTGTGAGGTTAGTGATTCCGTTTCAATTCCAAGATGGTTCGATTAAATGTCATCTATTCCTCTATACACCCTGAAAAGAAGCCTGTTTCAATTCCAAGATGGTTCGATTAAATGGCGTTGTGGGCATATCTCCATCAAAGCCGAAATCGTTTCAATTCCAAGATGGTTCGATTAAATGCTCTATTCGTTTCAATGGTGCGTTTTGGCTTTTCGTGTTTCAATTCCAAGATGGTTCGATTAAATGTAGCCTGTTGAGCAAGGCGTCCTCTAAGGATTCAAAGGTTTCAATTCCAAGATGGTTCGATTAAATGCTTCAACTCTTTTTCAGTAGCGATAAAAGAATAATGTTTCAATTCCAAGATGGTTCGATTAAATGTACCTTTGCTTCTGTCTTGACAACCCTATTGCTGAGTTTCAATTCCAAGATGGTTCGATTAAATGATAGTCTTCTACGAATAGATTGTGCCCATCAGGTATGTTTCAATTCCAAGATGGTTCGATTAAATGAGGACGTGAGGATTACATCGCTATGAACCCATTCATGTTTCAATTCCAAGATGGTTCGATTAAATGCTGTGTGTTCTTTTCTTCTTTGCTGTGCTAATTGAGGTTTCAATTCCAAGATGGTTCGATTAAATGAAAATAGATTTAAAGACTTGTAATTTCAAAACCTAGTTTCAATTCCAAGATGGTTCGATTAAATGTTGAATATTTTGGAGCAGTTGGTTTGAAGCCTTCTGAGTTTCAATTCCAAGATGGTTCGATTAAATGCAACAAACGGGTTTGGAAGCCGCCACTCGTCCAATGTTTCAATTCCAAGATGGTTCGATTAAATGAAAGAAAAATTTGCTTATTTGGTTGAGGGTGGAGGGTTTCAATTCCAAGATGGTTCGATTAAATGATTGATACAATTGCAGACAGGAGACGCTTATAGCGAGTTTCAATTCCAAGATGGTTCGATTAAATGCTTATAGCGATGAGTATGGCCCCGTAAGCAAGCTCAGTTTCAATTCCAAGATGGTTCGATTAAATGATTTATCTACAAATTGTAGGTTTCCGTTGAAAGCTGGTTTCAATTCCAAGATGGTTCGATTAAATGTGCCTGTCCTTTCACTTATCCACTCTCACTTGATTTGTTTCAATTCCAAGATGGTTCGATTAAATGAACGCCTGTGCTTTGGTTAGTTCCCCTTCCTCAACGTTTCAATTCCAAGATGGTTCGATTAAATGAGCAACTATACCTAACGGTGAATTATTTTTAGATTTGCAAAATCACAAGTTATTGATTATCAGCTAAATAAAATTTCAAGAATCTGAAATTAAATAGCATTTAAGTATACAACCCTTTCAGCAACGCAGGCAGTGGAGTTTCAATTCCAAGATGGTTCGATTAAATGAGTGGCTTTTTTTAATTGGTCAAAGACTTGAAAGGCGTTTCAATTCCAAGATGGTTCGATTAAATGAATCACCTCGATTGTAGTTGAAAGTATATAATCCCATGTTTCAATTCCAAGATGGTTCGATTAAATGAAACTCACCTTCAAATAAATGAAGCGTTGGAATTTCGTTTCAATTCCAAGATGGTTCGATTAAATGTTTATTGCGTCGCTTTTTTCTGTTCTTAGTAACTTTGTTTCAATTCCAAGATGGTTCGATTAAATGGTTTTTGATTTCCTTTTTTGTCTCCTATGTACTTAGGTTTCAATTCCAAGATGGTTCGATTAAATGTATAAAAAACCTAAGAACGCACAACAGGAACATAATGTTTCAATTCCAAGATGGTTCGATTAAATGAATTTGATTAAGCCAGTAACACCTGAACAATTAATGTTTCAATTCCAAGATGGTTCGATTAAATGTTAAAATACGGCTTCTAACATTATACATACACAAGAGTTTCAATTCCAAGATGGTTCGATTAAATGCAGCACCAAAATTGATTAAAGCATAAGGATAATAAAGTTTCAATTCCAAGATGGTTCGATTAAATGTTATCAAATAGCCGTGAAAGGAACAGTATTAGCCTTGTTTCAATTCCAAGATGGTTCGATTAAATGTTTGTGTAACCTAAGTCTTTAAGGTCTTTAATAACCGTTTCAATTCCAAGATGGTTCGATTAAATGTAAGTTAGGCGGCTTCTTTGAAATTGTTTTCAATTGTTTCAATTCCAAGATGGTTCGATTAAATGGTAGTTAATCACATTCTTAGAATGCTTTTAGGTAGGTTTCAATTCCAAGATGGTTCGATTAAATGGGTGTTTGTTTTGAGTACAACGACAATAGTAATAAAGTTTCAATTCCAAGATGGTTCGATTAAATGTGTGTTCCCAACTTCGGCAAAGAACTATATTTTTTTGTTTCAATTCCAAGATGGTTCGATTAAATGCATCCGGATATACAATATAAAGATGTCCAAATTCTAGTTTCAATTCCAAGATGGTTCGATTAAATGTTAGAGGAATTTGATATGACAGCAGAAGAAAGTTTAGTTTCAATTCCAAGATGGTTCGATTAAATGAATAGGCAATACTTGTGGTATCAATATAATAAATCTGTTTCAATTCCAAGATGGTTCGATTAAATGACCATAAAATAAGTTTCGATGTGTTTTTCTTATCATGTTTCAATTCCAAGATGGTTCGATTAAATGTCTGGATTTTTTGTAAGGTAAGTTCATCCATTTCTGTTTCAATTCCAAGATGGTTCGATTAAATGAAAATCAACAAAATCGTTCCACTTGATGAAAATAACGTTTCAATTCCAAGATGGTTCGATTAAATGAAGGAATGTTTTATTCTTAACATTGGCAGCTATACAGTTTCAATTCCAAGATGGTTCGATTAAATGTAATTTTGAATTGAAAAAATCAGGAGCGACTTTCGTGTTTCAATTCCAAGATGGTTCGATTAAATGACCCAATCTTCATGCTCTTCTTTATTTGAGATAACAGTTTCAATTCCAAGATGGTTCGATTAAATGAAAAGAGCCTATTTCAGAAGCTATTTCGTCTTTATAGTTTCAATTCCAAGATGGTTCGATTAAATGTACAATAGGGTAGCCCATTAGTGGCTCAAACTTTTGTTTCAATTCCAAGATGGTTCGATTAAATGACCTTCATTTTCTGCTTGGCTAAAGCAAACCTTAATGTTTCAATTCCAAGATGGTTCGATTAAATGTAAAATGCTTGCAAACAACAAGCTAATAGTAAAAATGTTTCAATTCCAAGATGGTTCGATTAAATGAAAAAGTCCGCATAAAATCAGTAGGAACTTACATACGTTTCAATTCCAAGATGGTTCGATTAAATGATGCTACAAAAAATGATATTGAAATCATTGAACTTGTTTCAATTCCAAGATGGTTCGATTAAATGAATTAAGCACAGAACAAAAATACCAATTGTTTCTATGTTTCAATTCCAAGATGGTTCGATTAAATGGATGCTTGATCCATCCTCTGCTGCCCCTAGTTCCATGTTTCAATTCCAAGATGGTTCGATTAAATGAGACAATTTTTTCAATCCATTGTTTAGAATCAATGTTTCAATTCCAAGATGGTTCGATTAAATGAATCTGATTCTTAATTACCTGTTGTTGACTTTCTAAGTTTCAATTCCAAGATGGTTCGATTAAATGTGAACTAAAGGTAGGGTAATAAGGATCGGATGGTTTGTTTCAATTCCAAGATGGTTCGATTAAATGACCAATTATCAGAAAGTAATGGACTACATGATTGAAGTTTCAATTCCAAGATGGTTCGATTAAATGTATCGGAGGCGTTTATTGGTACGAAATCGTAAGAAGTTTCAATTCCAAGATGGTTCGATTAAATGATGGGTCTCTTACTCCCCATATGGCTGAGATGTAGTTTCAATTCCAAGATGGTTCGATTAAATGGTTGATTAGTGCTATGGAAAGGTACTTAGATAAATAGGTTTCAATTCCAAGATGGTTCGATTAAATGCGGTATGGCAAAAAGATAGGCTTTGTGATTTGGATGTTTCAATTCCAAGATGGTTCGATTAAATGGGCTATTTATGACTTAATCATGAATAGGTTTATCACGTTTCAATTCCAAGATGGTTCGATTAAATGCATCTTGGGAATGTATGGTTCTTATGATGTAATTATTGTTTCAATTCCAAGATGGTTCGATTAAATGTAAGGCTTAAATCATTCATTAATAGTGTTTTAAACCGTTTCAATTCCAAGATGGTTCGATTAAATGTTCGCTTAGTTGTTCCCTTTCCATCTGTGCGACGTTGTTTCAATTCCAAGATGGTTCGATTAAATGCCATTTTTGAAAATGTCTTGCAAGTGTCTTGTAATAGGTTTCAATTCCAAGATGGTTCGATTAAATGTACAGCAATTCTTTGTTGTGCAGAAGCTTCTTCTTGGTTTCAATTCCAAGATGGTTCGATTAAATGATCAGTTACCTCTTGGCTTTGAATGCCAGGAAGAGAGTTTCAATTCCAAGATGGTTCGATTAAATGTTTCTGAAATTGACATCAAAGGTGTGAAGTATTACAGTTTCAATTCCAAGATGGTTCGATTAAATGCAGGAAGCAATATCGAAATTACCAATGCTGTTTTAGTTTCAATTCCAAGATGGTTCGATTAAATGAAAGAATCAAATTCTTTTTTCAATTCCTCATGTTTGTTTCAATTCCAAGATGGTTCGATTAAATGTTGTATTCTCTATTATTTTAATCTTTTCTCGAAGATGTTTCAATTCCAAGATGGTTCGATTAAATGCGGGAGCAGGCTCAATCACGCCACCTACTTTTAAAGTTTCAATTCCAAGATGGTTCGATTAAATGCTCAACAAGCTCCTTCTGATTAGCGAGTTTTTGTTCGTTTCAATTCCAAGATGGTTCGATTAAATGAATTAGCAACAGCCGTAAACTTAGTTGCCAATATTCGTTTCAATTCCAAGATGGTTCGATTAAATGCGTAGCTTGCCAAGCGCACCATCCGCAAACTTTTCACGTTTCAATTCCAAGATGGTTCGATTAAATGTATGTTTTTCTGATTTGAACAGTTTTTTATAACTCAGTTTCAATTCCAAGATGGTTCGATTAAATGTATAAAAAAGTGACAGAGCAACCCTGATGGGAGCAAGTTTCAATTCCAAGATGGTTCGATTAAATGGTCGTCTGTAATTGTTGGGTCAAGCTCATCAAATTCGTTTCAATTCCAAGATGGTTCGATTAAATGGCTTTTAATAAAAATTCACCTGATTTGTCAAGAGAGTTTCAATTCCAAGATGGTTCGATTAAATGTAATAACGTACTTTAAAAACAATTACGAAAATACTGTTTCAATTCCAAGATGGTTCGATTAAATGTACGTAATGTAATTCAACTCTATAACCTAATTCTTTTGTTTCAATTCCAAGATGGTTCGATTAAATGTAAACTATCTGGTGTCGGATAAGCACACTCGACAAAGTTTCAATTCCAAGATGGTTCGATTAAATGACAGCAAGTCGGCTGTAATGCAAATTGGACAACAGAGTTTCAATTCCAAGATGGTTCGATTAAATGAAAATTAAAAGTATCTAATCTCACTGTTCCCATTCCGTTTCAATTCCAAGATGGTTCGATTAAATGGTTGGATCACTTTTTGGAACAGGACCAGGAAGGAAAGTTTCAATTCCAAGATGGTTCGATTAAATGCTTCACCTTTAATACAAAATCAGTTCCTATAGTAGAGTTTCAATTCCAAGATGGTTCGATTAAATGACCCTAAAAGAAAGCATAGCCTCCACAAAGTTTGATGTTTCAATTCCAAGATGGTTCGATTAAATGTATGATTGAGATTGATGGTAAGTGGGTCTGTCCTAGTTTCAATTCCAAGATGGTTCGATTAAATGTTCGACAAATACAGGACATTGGGAGATAGTGAATAAGTTTCAATTCCAAGATGGTTCGATTAAATGAGAAATAACAACATCTCTAAGTTGGCTGATTTTTTGTTTCAATTCCAAGATGGTTCGATTAAATGTATGGCGAGGTTAAAATGAAAAATGCCTTGATGGACAGTTTCAATTCCAAGATGGTTCGATTAAATGTGGGAAAGCCGAAGCGGTAAAAGATCGCTATGATTGTTTCAATTCCAAGATGGTTCGATTAAATGAATGAAACAAAATTGGATCAAAATACATCCTAAATAGTTTCAATTCCAAGATGGTTCGATTAAATGTCACTAAATCACTACATGATAAAAAGTCTAAATACTGTTTCAATTCCAAGATGGTTCGATTAAATGATAGAAACTTCATGTACAACAACAACCGTTGAAGGCGTTTCAATTCCAAGATGGTTCGATTAAATGAATATTTTTCTATACTGATTTATTGTTATCATTTCTGTTTCAATTCCAAGATGGTTCGATTAAATGCAATAAATAATAATTTCCTTTATCTGTGATTTCAAGGTTTCAATTCCAAGATGGTTCGATTAAATGTATATAATCTACTTTTTGAGTGGCTTGGTTTATGTCGTTTCAATTCCAAGATGGTTCGATTAAATGTTGGTTGTCTACGTCGTAGCGAAATAGCGAACGTAGTTTCAATTCCAAGATGGTTCGATTAAATGACGGTCAATCTGTACACTCCCATCTTTGGCAATGTAGTTTCAATTCCAAGATGGTTCGATTAAATGCTCCAAAACAGCCGTAAAAGCCGTTACAACTTCTTTGTTTCAATTCCAAGATGGTTCGATTAAATGGACAAAGCCAATTCAAGTTTATTCTACTGAAAAGTAGTTTCAATTCCAAGATGGTTCGATTAAATGTTTGGCATACCTTTCTATAAGCTCTCTGATGGCTACGTTTCAATTCCAAGATGGTTCGATTAAATGATCTACCATCGGTATAGAGGCAATGGCTTCGGGCAAGTTTCAATTCCAAGATGGTTCGATTAAATGCAGACTTTTTGTTTTGCAATCATTTTCAAATACTGGTTTCAATTCCAAGATGGTTCGATTAAATGTGGCATGTTCATTTTTAGTTTTTATATAATTTTCAAAGTTTCAATTCCAAGATGGTTCGATTAAATGAGTATGTCATTGATGGAGCGAAGGGCGTTTTTTATCGTTTCAATTCCAAGATGGTTCGATTAAATGAAAGAAAAATATAATGATGATGTGGCTGAAAACATGTTTCAATTCCAAGATGGTTCGATTAAATGTATTGGAGTTACACACGTCACTCCTGTTATGAAGAGTTTCAATTCCAAGATGGTTCGATTAAATGAATAAAAGACCCTATTTTCGTAGATGCCTAAAATATGTTTCAATTCCAAGATGGTTCGATTAAATGCGCACAATTGAAGCGAAAAGCAGAGCCGAAAACCTTGTTTCAATTCCAAGATGGTTCGATTAAATGTCAACACTGGGAACAAACGAACGGAATAAATATTTTGTTTCAATTCCAAGATGGTTCGATTAAATGAACTTCTGAACCACCATTTTCTAAGCATCTTAATTGGTTTCAATTCCAAGATGGTTCGATTAAATGCTTGGCAATTTCTCTTTTTGTTCTTTCAATACCATTGTTTCAATTCCAAGATGGTTCGATTAAATGAACAGACATGGCAACCTCTTCAAACACAAAAGGTCTGTTTCAATTCCAAGATGGTTCGATTAAATGTGGCGCAATTTCCAGTAATAGCCCTCCTACGGTCTAGTTTCAATTCCAAGATGGTTCGATTAAATGGAAGTTAACAGATACCCGAAAGGAATTCTCACTACTGTTTCAATTCCAAGATGGTTCGATTAAATGTGTTGGTAGTAGTTCTCTAATCAATTTGTAAGCTGTGTTTCAATTCCAAGATGGTTCGATTAAATGTTTTTTTAGCCCTTTTTGGAGGTCTACAAATAAGCGTTTCAATTCCAAGATGGTTCGATTAAATGAAGGAATCAAATTAGTATTAACAACCTGTATAATAGTTTCAATTCCAAGATGGTTCGATTAAATGTGGCTTCATTGAAGGTTGTGATAAAGGACAAGGTTTGTTTCAATTCCAAGATGGTTCGATTAAATGTAGGCTTTCGGACAAATGGGAACAAACTACTATTAAGGTTTCAATTCCAAGATGGTTCGATTAAATGGGAGCGTTTTTCTTTTCGCTCCGATTTGCCAAGCCTGTTTCAATTCCAAGATGGTTCGATTAAATGACCATCTAAAGTAGTTGATACCTATGAGGATAGGCTTGTTTCAATTCCAAGATGGTTCGATTAAATGTTTTAAGCTCCGTCAGTATTTCACTCATGATTTGAGGTTTCAATTCCAAGATGGTTCGATTAAATGGAATATAACAATATTGAAGATAAAGATTTAGAAGTGTTTCAATTCCAAGATGGTTCGATTAAATGTAGATAATGTACAAACACAAAAGCCAAAAGACCTTTGTTTCAATTCCAAGATGGTTCGATTAAATGTTCCCTTCACCCTTGATCTCCCCTGTTAGGTCAAGTGTTTCAATTCCAAGATGGTTCGATTAAATGGTGTAAATAAAAAGCGGGACATTAATTCCTTTTTCTGTTTCAATTCCAAGATGGTTCGATTAAATGCATCTTTTACGGCTGTATCATATTCGTTTATTATAGTTTCAATTCCAAGATGGTTCGATTAAATGTATGATGTGATAAATGATGATCGTTTCTCTGCCAGGTTTCAATTCCAAGATGGTTCGATTAAATGGTAAAAACCCTTGGGGCAAAACTCTTTCAGTTGACTGTTTCAATTCCAAGATGGTTCGATTAAATGTAAAGTCGTTTCTATTTGTAGGTTGTTGTTGATAAGTTTCAATTCCAAGATGGTTCGATTAAATGAAACGACAAATAATAATTGTGTTACGGTTAAAGTTGTTTCAATTCCAAGATGGTTCGATTAAATGGGCAAAACCTCATAAGTAGCAGGTTACTTCAAGACCGTTTCAATTCCAAGATGGTTCGATTAAATGCCAAAGTTTCTATCCCACAATGGTACGGTTAATATGTTTCAATTCCAAGATGGTTCGATTAAATGGTTATCTATAATAAATAACAGCCAAGTAGATAAAAAGTTTCAATTCCAAGATGGTTCGATTAAATGAAACATTGACAGTCCCGTGAAAATCACTTTAAGATAGTTTCAATTCCAAGATGGTTCGATTAAATGAACCATATAACTGAATGTGTCGCCAATGGTTTCTGTGTTTCAATTCCAAGATGGTTCGATTAAATGCAAATTAGGTCTATATGAAATCGATGAAGAATATCGGTTTCAATTCCAAGATGGTTCGATTAAATGCATTATGGTATTATCAATCACAGCGCAAACACAAATGTTTCAATTCCAAGATGGTTCGATTAAATGCATCTTGTTTGATTCCAGAAAACATCTGTTCTACCTGTTTCAATTCCAAGATGGTTCGATTAAATGTGTTAAGGTATTTTTTCCTTCTTCACTTCTTTTGAAGTTTCAATTCCAAGATGGTTCGATTAAATGACTGTCAATCCAGTGGAACGGTTTATGACGAAGTAAAGTTTCAATTCCAAGATGGTTCGATTAAATGAAGGTAAAGCCGTTACAAGTTTTGAGTTTAAAGCTGGTTTCAATTCCAAGATGGTTCGATTAAATGCCGTTGAGATTGAGAACAAT
>Ga0209185_1001735_pt1 | contig 17559 bp, 13 predicted proteins | sample SidtaG_2_FD_187425 | JGI IMG/M metagenome (GOLD analysis project Ga0209185, IMG submission 187425) | Marine algal microbial communities from Sidmouth, United Kingdom - Sidmouth_Asex2 metaG (SPAdes) (version 2) | ecosystem: Host-associated > Algae > Red algae > Unclassified | place: Sidmouth... | reverse complement strand
TTTTAAGCGATCCTTAACCAATTCTGTATGAATAGATTCATAACGCTTTTTTAAGCACTTTAAATCCTCTTTTATATCTAAATATATTTTTTTTGGCATATTACAAAATAAAAATTATTATCCCGGATTCAAAGTTAAAATGGTATTATATATCTTGGTATAGTTGTTTCTGATTTTCTTTGACAGCTAAAATATAATCTGCTTGTTTCTCTATGATTTTAGAAGCTATTTCTTGTTGGCACCCCATACCATCTATTATTATAGTACTTCCTTTAATGGTAATGAGTTCTAATAATTTAGGTATTGCTGTTGTTTCGTTAGATTTTTCACTAAGCTTTACTTGACCTAAAACCATATTGTTTAGGCTAGCCCAAGCGCTAACAATATGAAAGGGAGATTTGATTCTATTAGATTTTGCCCCCCTCTGATTGTTTTCCCATCTATAGGAATGATTTCTTCAACAATTAAATCTACTAAATGGCTCTACCATTTGATAAAACATCTTTCTTGTTCTGTGTTCTCTATTGCTGAGAATCTGGAGGCGAATACTATTGAGTCTATTGTTAGCAATCATCATTACTTAAATACTTTTTATGTGAAATAATTAATGGTAAATCGTATTCCTTTTTTAGTAAACCTTATATATCGAATTTAAACGATATATAAGGTTTACTAAAAAAAAATGAGATTATATTGGTCTATTGAAAACAGTCTGCATTGGGTATTGGGTGTTGTTTTTTCAGAAGATCCATCAAGAAAAAGAATAGGAAATACTGCACGAAAATTTTCTACACTTAGTAAAATTGCCTTAAATCTATTAAAAATGAAAAAACAGGAAAGTAAAAAATTGAAAGAAAGACACTTAAGAGTCCTTGCAATAAAGAATATATGCTTAAAGTGTGAGTTTTCCTTGACCCTAATACTCAATCAATTTTTGGCTATATTTTAAAATAGGATTAGACTATAAATAATTTAACCCTGAGATTTTAGGATAGCATCCAAGTTGCCATCTCTTATAAAAGAGTAATAAATAAAATATTACTTTAAAATTTCCTTGTATTCCTTCTCATTAGTTAATAATTCTGTAGCCGATAAAATAGCTTCGTCTTGTTTTAGATAATAGTCATATAAGCCTTCTTTGTAGAAGTAACGTTTTACCAGTTCGTCTTCTATATTTTTTTGAATTTCTTTTTTATGCAATGTTAGTCCGTCTACTTTACTCTGATTCATTTGTAATAACAAACGCTCATAGCTTTCTTTTACACCAGTACCATACACATCTAAATCCTTACTGTTTAATGCTTTTTTTAATGCTTTTTCTGCTTTTGTTTCAAAATCAAAATTACTATTAGAAACAAATGTTTTAAAAGCAGTAAAATCAGTATCAGAAAAACTAAAATCATCTAAATTAGAGAACGATTTTTTATAATAATAATCAGTAGCAAAATCAAAAACCACATGATTTTTTAATAATGCATCTGTTAGTGTATTTGTTTTTAAAGCACTTATTTCAATATCTGGTAAAACACCGCCGCCATCTTGGACTTTACGTCCGTTACGTGTTTTAAAATCATTAAACTCGGTGTTTTTAATAGCATTTCCTTCTTTATCTCTATTCCAATAGTCTAACGATTGTATACACCTGCCCGATGAGGTGTAATAACGAGAAATAGTTACTTTTAACTGTGTACCGTACGTTAATTTTAAAGGGCGTTGTACTAAGCCTTTCCCAAAACTACGTGCTCCTATTATTACGGCTCTATCTAAATCTTGTAAACTCCCTGAAACTATTTCACTTGCTGATGCACTTCTACCATTAATTAATATAACCAAAGGAACTTCTAAATCTAAAGCATCATTTTTAGTTTTATATTCTTTATTAAACTTTTTAACCTTAGATTTTGTTGTTACTATAAGCTCTCCTTTTGGCACAAATAAATTAGTAACATTAATAGCTTCTGACAAGAGTCCTCCAGGATTACCTCGTAAATCTAAAATGATTTTTTCTGCACCTTTATTTTTAAGATTTATTAATGCTTCTTTTGTTTGGCTAGATGCTTTTTTATTAAACTTAGAAAGCACAATATAACCTATGTTTTTATTCACCATTTTATAATAAGGAACAGCATCTATTTCTATCGCTGCCCTAGTTATATTGGCTGTTTTAGTTTCTCCTTGTCTAATATATGTAACTACAATATCGGTATCATTTGCTCCTTTTAATAGCTCAATTGAATCGTCCTCTACATCTTTTAATAAAACATCACCTACTTTAATAATTTCATCCCCTGCTTTTAATCTAGCTTTATCTGCAGGTGAATCTTTGTAGGGCTCTATGATTAAAATCTTCCCTTTAGTTGATTGTACAATGGCTCCAATACCAGAGTATTTTCCTGTATTATTAATTTTATAAGCTTCTACATCTTGCTCGTTTAAAAATTTGGTATAAGGATCTAAACCGTCTAGCATATTCTTAATGGCAGTATCCATAAGTTCTGCAGGGTTTGTTTCATCTACATAGTTCATATTTAGTTCCTTAAATAAGGTTGTAAATATTTCTATCTGCTTTGCAATCTCAAAAAAATCGCTCTTGAAACTACTGCCAACTACTAAAAAAACGAAGGCTATAACCGGAATTAATATGTTGTTTTTAATTATTTTTTTCATTACTTTCTTTAATTAATAATTTCTTAAATACCTGCACTACATTTTTTTCTAATTGATGATTTATAGGCATTTCTTTACCAAGATATAAAAACATAAAAGCATAATCACCCTCTAGGCTGTTAAAAACCAAATGTTTATTTAACCGATAGCCTTCTCGTAGAAGTCTTTTAATTCGATTTCTTTTTACGGCGCTTTTAAAGTTTCTTTTAGATACAGTCACTCCTACTTGTATATGCGCATCTGTATCAAAGGGTGTTCTTAGGTAAACTAATTTTAATGGATATGCAGAAATAGATTTTCCCTCAGCAAACAATTGTTCTATGAGTTTTTTACTTTTTAACTTTTCTTTTTTAGGGAAAGATGTATTCATGTAGTACAAAACTAAGCTAAAAATAGAAAATCCGTTTAAAAACTAATATCTGTGACTCAAACAGATTTTCTATTTCTAAATATGCTTATTCTTTAGGTTGGTATACGTTATTGCTCATGTTTATATCTGCCATTAATTGAGACGGATCTATTGCAATAGCTTTTATATCTTCCAAATGTTTATCAATAGTAAACTCATAGGTAGGATATGCCCAAGCCCAATCTGGTAATACGGTTCTTGTTATAATTGGATACGGATTTTCTTTTTCGCCACGTAGCATTTGTAATGGTGCATAAAATGTTTCTTGAGTGCCATCATTATAAATAACTAAAATATCTATAGGCATAGGCATTAAACCAATCCTTTCTAATGTTACTTTTGTTTTTTCTGCAGTAGCAACTACTTCTTTAATACTGTAATCTATTGTATTCGTTGTCTGTGTCCAATCCGTTAAATACCAATCCAACTCCATTCCAGAAACCTTTTCTGCTGTTCTTTTAATATCATTAGGAACGGGATGCTTAAATTTAAAATCTTCGTAATATTTTTTAATTGTTTTTAGAAGATTGTCTTGACCAATTATATAGCCTAATTGTGCCAAAAATACTTCTCCTTTATTATAGGCAGATGCTCCGTAAGCAAAGTTAAAATGATACCTATCTGCATGTGTAGTTTGTGGTTGTTCCTTCCCAGAAGTAGCCAATCTAAAGTAGCCATTATAAGCGCCTTCGAATGGGTTTTCTTTTTTCTGATTCATGATTTTATTCATACACAAATCAGAGACAAAAGAGGTAAATCCTTCATCCATCCATTCGTGTTTAGCCTCATTGGTTGCCAGGATATGCTGAAACCATGAATGCGCCATTTCATGCACCGTAACACCTACCAAGCTACCAAACTTACGTTCCCCTGTTATTAATGTACTCATGGCATACTCCATACCGCCATCGCCACCTTGTATGATAGAATATTGTTGATAAGGATACTTTCCTATATTATCACTAAAAAACTGCATTGTTTCTGCTGCTTTAGGTTGTAGTTTTTTCCAGTTTTCTATAATCTTTGGATTGTCTTTATATAGAAAATGCATTGTAGGTCCGTTTTCTACTTTTAGCGTATCATGCAAATAATCTGGGTCAGCAGCCCACATGAAGTCATGTACTTTAGGTGCTTTAAAATGCCATGTTAAGGTTTTCTGTTTCTGTTTTTTAATTGTTGATTCTGGTGCTTCATATCCATGTCCTATTTCTTGCGGGTTCTGCAAATAACCACTCCCGCCAACGGTATACTTTTTATCTAGTGTTAGTTTCACATCAAAATTACCCCAAACACCATGAAATTCTCTTCCTATGTATGGATTTGGGTGCCAGCCTTCAAAATCATACTCAGCCATTTTGGGATACCACTGACTCATAGAAAGCGCTACGCCTTCTTTACTGTTTCTACCAGAACGCCTTACTTGCACAGGAACTTGGCCTTTAAATACCATATCAAAAGTTGTAGAACCTCCTGCTGGGATAGGTTTAACAAGGTCTACAACTAAAATAGTACCTTCCTCATTAAAAGTTACCTTAGTACCATCTTGTAACAAAGACGCTACTTTTAAATACCCTATTTCTTCGGGGCTTAAGCTTGCTATTTTACTTTTGCCCTTATGCATCATCCTAGCATCACCATCTTGTATGGTTTGCAAGCGAATATCCATTTGACTTTCTGGTTGGAAAGCATTAAAATAAAGATGGTAATAAACTCTATTTAAATCATCAGGAGAATTATTGGTGTACACTAATTTTTGTGTGCCTGTATATTGGTAATTTTTAACATTCATGTCTACTTCCATTGTGTAGTCTACATGTTGTTGCCAATATCCATTTTGAGCATTTACAAAGCTTATTACTAAGAATAATACCCAAAAATTAATTCTTCTTTTGTAAAGCATAGTATTATAGTTTTATTTTTCCTTCTGATACGCTTTTAGCTAAAATTAAAGCATTATAAGCGTTTACCATTTTTCCAGATTTTGATGTTTTATTAAATGCCATAGTTTTAGCTGTATCTCCTCCTAGAATTACAGAGGTTTTAGTTTCGGTTCCAGATTGCATTAATATTTTCTTTACCTGCGATGCTGATAAGTTTGGATACTGAGAACGAATAAGAGCTGCTACTCCTGCTACTCCTGGTGCAGCCATAGATGTTCCACCTTGGTATTCATACTTATTATTAGGTACTGTTGAATATACTTCGTTTCCAGGTGCAAAAACATCTACATTAATTGTCCCGTAATTAGAAAAAGAAGCAACTAATTCCGAACCATATCTAAGGTCTAATGCTCCTACGGTCACAAAATTATCTGCTATTTCTGTACCATTGTTTATTTGGTCGTTTGGAAAATTAGGGTTTGCAGGATTGTCTAAATCTACACCATCATTCCCAGCTGCATGTATAATTAGAACATCATTTTTTGCGGCGTACTTTATAGCATCATAGACCCATTCTGCCTTAGGAGAAAAAGATTTTCCAAAACTACCATTAATAATTTTTGCTCCGTTATCCACAGCATAGCGTATTCCTAAGGCAATATCTTTATCATACTCATCTCCATTAGGCACAGCACGAATGCTCATTAAGGCAACATTATTTGCTACACCATTAGCGCCTTTACCATTATTACGTTCTGCAGCAATGATACCTGCAACATGGGTACCATGACTTTCATCTTCTGATCTACTTTGCGGATTTCCGTTACCATATACAGTATCTGTAATATCGTACGGATTGTCTCCTACTTGTGTTCTACCATTAAAATTTACATTTATGTTATAGTTTAACTTATCTGTAAAATGTTTAATACCATTGTTAAGTTCTTCTAATACTTTTGGTATACTATCATTAAAGCTGTACATCTGCACTAAAACACCAATATGTTGTTTTAAGGTAGCATCTTCAGTTTTTATTCCTACTATATCCTCTTTGGTATATGTTTCTTTCCCTAAAGCTACTTTCACAGCTAGATCAGCATTTTTTACGGTTTGTAGAATTTGCTCATATTGTTGCTTATTTTGTACTGCTTCAGCATATTCATTATCTATTTTAGCTTGTGCTTTAGCTTGTAATGCCGCATCTCCAAGTTTTAATCTAATAATTCTGGCATATTCTAATTGCTCGTTGTAGGACTCTCCTAAAAAGTTGTACCCATGAATATCATCTACATACCCATTATCATCATCATCTTTATTGTTTCCAGGAATTTCCTTTTTATTAGTCCATAAGACACCCTCTAAATCTTCGTGTTTTAAATCCATTCCAGCATCCAAAACGGCTACAATTACTTTTTGACCTTTCTTATTTTTTATAATTTCTTTGTATGCTTTATCTACAGACATCCCTGGAATTGTATCCGTAAATAAGTCTGTATGTCCCCAATTTTTCTTTTCTTTTTCTGTAAGCTCCGCTATTTTTATTGGAATTTGATCTATATTTTGTTCAGAAGTTAAAATTAAACCAGAACTTCCACCACACGAAGTTAAAAATAATGAGACCGCACATAGGCCCAAAAAAGAATTAGAAAGTGTCTTATTCATATATATTTAATTATACTTATAAATTTTTAAGTGTATTGTGTTTTCATAACGTTTTGCTATGTATAGACTGAAAACATTACAAAAACCCTTAATTTGCAGGGTGTAATGTACAAATTTACTTTAATATTTAAAGAATGTATTTAATGCTAAGCGGAAAAATATATGCTTCTACTATATTATTAGCTTATTTATTTAGAAAAGTTCATTAAATCTATAAATATCTTTTAATCTAACCCCTTTTTCTGTTTCTTTTAGGAGACACATTTCGTTATGTGCATCGTGTTCTAAAAACAAATAGTAATTATTTTGAGCGGCGGTTTCTAAAAAAGCATCTTTCTCAGGCAGTGTTAGTAGCGGTCTGGTATCATAACCCATTACATAGGGGAGTGGAATATGCCCAACAGTTGGTAATAAATCTGCTGTAAAAATGATTGTTTTTTCTTTGTATTTAATATGAGGTATCATTTGTTTATCAGTATGTCCATCAACAAATAATATTCCAAAATCTACTTCTGAATTTTCTTGAAAAGTTGTTCCTGTACGTGTTATAAATTTGAGCTGACCACTTTCCTGCATGGGTAACAAGTTTTCTTTTAAGAAAGATGCTTTTTCACGAGCATTTGGTTTAGTTGCCCATTCCCAATGCTCTTTATTAGTCCAAAAGGTAGCATTTTTAAAAGCTGGTTCATATCCTGTTTTATTTTTATTCCATTGTACACTACCTCCGCAATGATCAAAATGTAAATGCGTCATAAAAACATCGGTAATATCATTTTTATGAAAACCTGCTTTTTTAAGTGAATTTTCTAAGGTATGATTTCCCCACATGCCGTAATAACTAAAAAACTTATCAGACTGTTTATTTCCCATTCCAGTATCTATGAGGATAAGTCTATTTCCTTCTTCAATCAAAAGGCTTCTAGCAGCAAGATCTATTCTGTTTTGAGTATCAGCAGGATTGGTTTTATTCCATAATGCTTTTGGAACCACCCCAAACATAGCACCACCATCTAATTTAAAATTTCCGGTTTCTATTGGGTGTAGTTTCATACCTCTTCAATTAAACTTTCTATTTGTAACAAACCTTGTAACTGCTGTCCAAAATATATCATTGCTTTTATTTCCTGTACACTTGATAATCTTTCTTTCTTTAAAATAAGAATTGAACTTCCGTTAGATTCTACATGATAATAAGGATTACTTTCAAAGAAAAGTATCAATTCATCTGTAAAAATAGATTTTATAGCTTTTTTGTTTTCTCCACTTAGAAAAAACCTGTTGTTAAAATCTGGATGGTTTTCTATAACAATATCTTTAAAACCTGCCAAACTATATAAATGCTTTAAAAAACCTTCTTTATCCAATGAAAAAACAGGGATGTTGACATCTAATTTAATATGGAAAACGGTAGTTTTTATAACTTCTTTTGCTATAAATGCACCTTCTGTAAATTCTACATCAAAAACATTATTTTTTCTGCCATTATCAAAAAGGTTGTTGTAGAAAAAGCTAATTTCTCTTGTTTTGAAAAATACAAAATCACACAAAAATTGTGTTTTTTTATTTTTCTTAGGTACATATTCCCAATTAAATTCCTTAGCTGTAGCTTTTATATTTTTTTGTCTTTTTGTAAAATAGTTTTCTATTGTTTTTAGTGACCCCGCTAATGGTAATACTTTACGAATAGCAAATGGGTGTTTAGAATCTGTCTCATGTTTATCTAGACCTATAAGCTCCATACTGCCTCCTTTTTTAGAAAATGTTTGCACATAATTCTCTACCCCTTCTAACGTAGTATGGTCTACAAAACTACACATAGAAAAATCCAAAACCACATCTTCGTTTTCTGGAATAACATCTAATTTATTCTTTAGTTTATAAAAATTAAGAAAATTACAGAAATACTTAACGCTTATATAATAATTGCCCCCGTCTGGCTCTTTAAACATTAAAATATTAGGCTTTCCCAAATGACTTAAGAACAACGAAAAACTACGATTTATAAATACATGTATAACAAATGTAGCTATAATACCTACACTTATACCTGTCATTAAATTTGTAAATAAAGTAGTAAGCAACGTTGCTAAGAAAATTATAACCTGCTCTCTTCCTATTTTGGCAATTTTTTTAAGTGTTTTTGGTGTTGCCAACTTATAACCTGTGTACACTAAAATAGCGGCTAAAGCTGCCAAGGGTATTTTTCGTAACTGATCTTGAAACAATAAAATAAATACAATTAAGAAAAAGGCATGAAAAAAGTTAGCCGACCTATTGGTTGCATTGTTGTTTACGTTGACAGAACTTCTAGCAATAACCGTAACCACATTTAAGCCCCCTAAAAAACCACTTATGGTTGTTGCTAACCCTAGTGCTTTTAAATCTTTATTTACATTAGACCTTCTTATCTGTGGGTCTAGCTTATCTACTGCTTTTATACTTAACAAAGATTCTATACTAGCGATAAATGTTATCCCAAAAACAGCTAATAAAAAATTTTTATCTGTAAGCAATGAAAAATCTGGAAATGCCAAATTTCCAAAAATATCATTGGGGATATTTACTAAAAATTTTGGATTCATAGGATAAGGAATGTCTAACCCAGCGTATACATAACTAAAACCTACTGTTAGGATTAAGATCCACATTGGAGCAGGAATTAACTGGAAGTATTTATTCCTAATCTTAGAATAAAAAATCATGATTAGTAAACTTATGATTCCGATTGCAGCTGCAAATAATTTACTCCGATTAGGTGTTTGCCATAGTTCCATTATTACTGATGGAATATTGAGTAATAAACTGATGATACTACCTTTTGCCTCATTATTTCCAATCATAATATGGAATTGCTTGGAAAGAATTCCTAATCCTATTGCTGCAAGCATACCTTCTATGGCAGAAGCTGGGAAAAAATCTGAAAGCCTCCCCATTTTTAAAAAGCCTAGTAGCATCATTATTGCACCAGATATTACTATAGCTGCTAATGTATAAAGATAGCCTTGGAACATATCTCCTTCCCCTAAGGTGGTTATAGCTCCTAAAACAACCATTACCAATCCATTTCCTGGCCCAGTAATAGTCACATTAGAACCTCCTAAAATAGCTACAAGCACACCTCCAATTACAGCCGGTATTATCCCAGAGATAGGTGGAGCTCCACTAGCAATTGCTAATCCTAACCCTAATGGCAAAGCTATAAGTGAAACTACAAAACCTGCAAAAATATTTTTTGGCAGGTCTTTTACAAGCGTGTTCTGTTTTTTGTTTTTTAGCATCAAGACGGTCTACGTATTATCAATAAATCTGTTGGTAAATCAGATAAAATATATTCTATATCATGTGGAAAAATACGGTCCAATAAACCCGTTTTTTTAGGTGCATTCATTACCAATAAATCTGCACGTACAACTTCTGCATAATGCCCAATAGAGTAACCACTCTCCCCAAAAATATCCTGCGTTTTTATTTTAATATTTTCAGTATATGTTTTAGGAAGTGATGCTATTATTTTGCGAACTCTAGATTCTTCTCTATTTTTTAATCGTTCTTTAATAATATTCGCTTTTTTCAAAGACTTATCATCTTCTACAGTAACATGAATTTCTTTCTGTTGAATTTCTTCTACAATCGTTATTTGCTGCGTTCCAAGTACATTTGCAACGTAAAAAGCATCGGCTATTGCCAAAGGTGTATCTGGTGCATCCAAACCATTTACTACAATATTTTTTGATACTACACGCTCAATAGACGGTTTTATAAGTAACAATACAGAACAACATACTTTTCTAGTAAGTTTTCTAGCAATAGAACCTACATAAAATTGATATACATTTTCATGTTGTAATGCTCCTAAAACCAACAAATCTATATGAGATTTTTTACAAGTTTCTGTTATAACTTCTATAGGGTTTCCTACTTTCCATTGTATTTCTATTGGTAAGGTTTGATGCTCTATACTTCTCAAAATGGCATCTATCTCAACTGCTTTTTTTGCTGTTTTTTCACCAACATGCAGTAAAATTAATTTTGCATTAAAATAATGAGCTATCCTGCTAGTCTCAAAAATGTTAATGCTTAGTTTTGGAGAAAAAGCAAATCCAAAAAGAATTGTTTTAAAAGGATGTATTTTGTCTTGCATAAAAAAATCTAGTACTATGGAACTACAATAATACTGATTATGTAATCAAAGAATAAATTTTCTAATAAAGAATGCAATTTAAAAGAGCTTCAAAAGCTAAAAAAAGTTCTTTATTCAAATAAAAAATGTATTTTCCCAAAAAATAAAATTATGCTAGAACTTGCCGGAATTGTTATACTTGGAATTATAGCGCAATGGGTTGCTTGGCGGCTAAAATTACCGGCTATTTTACCCCTAATTTTAATTGGATTATTGGTAGGTCCTATCTCAAGTTTATATACAGAAGATGGATTTAAATTGATAGAACCTATTTGGAATGGTAAAAAAGGATTATTTCCTGGCGACGGTCTTTATTACTTTGTTTCACTCGCTATTAGTATTATACTTTTTGAAGGTGGACTTACCCTTAAACGTGCAGAAATAAAAACAATAGGCCCTGTAATTACTAAATTAATTACTTTAGGAAGCTTGGTTACTTTTTTAGGAGCTGGTTTAGCAGCACATTATATTTTTGGATTAAATTGGCAAGTTTCGTTTTTGTTTTCTGCTTTAATAATTGTTACGGGTCCTACAGTAATAACTCCTATTCTTAGAAACATTCCCTTAAAAAAAGACATTTCTACCGTGCTAAAATGGGAAGGAATTTTAATAGACCCTATTGGAGCTTTGGCTGCTGTATTAGTTTTCGAATTTATTAGTGTTGGCGGTGGCGGTGCTTATACAATAACAGCGCTTATAGAATTTGGGAAAATTGTACTTTTTGGAACAACCTTTGGTTTTACATTTGCCCATGCTTTAGCTTTCGCTATTAAAAAGAGCTTAATTCCACATTATTTACTCAATGTAGTCTCACTTTCTGTAGTGCTCTTGGTTTTTGTAGAATCGGATATTTTTGCACATGAATCTGGACTTTTGGCTGTAGTGGTTATGGGAATGGTACTTGGAAACATGAATTTACCTAATCTTAAAGAATTGCTTTATTTTAAGGAATCTTTGAGTGTATTATTAATTTCTATCTTATTTATTCTACTTGCTGCCAACATTAATATTAGTGATTTAGAATTAATCTACAACTGGAAAACCGCTGCATTATTTGCTGTAATTATTTTTGTTATTAGACCATTAGGGGTCTTCTTAAGTACCCAAGGATCCAATTTAAAATTAAATGAGAAATTATTTATTAGTTGGGTAGGTCCTCGTGGTATTGTAGCGGCCGGTATAGCCTCTTTATTTGGTTCTAAATTATTAGTAAAAGGAGAAACTGGAGCAGAGTATATTACCCCTTTGGTTTTTATGATTGTACTAGGTACTGTGTTATTAAATGCTACCACAGCACGTATTTTCGCAAAACTAATTGGCGTTTTTCTAAAGAAATCTAATGGTGTTTTAATATTGGGTGCGTCTAAAATATCTAGATTAATTGCTGGGTATCTTCAAAATAATAACCGTCATGTTGTTTTAATAGATAGTAACCAATCTAATATAGACAAAGCTAAAAAAGAAGGGCTAGAAGGGTTTGTAGCAGATATTTATGGTGACAACTTAGCGGATAATATTGAATTAAATGATGTTGGTTTTTTAATGGCATTAACAGCAAATACAGATATTAACAACTTTGCTATTTCTAATCTAAAAAAACAGTTTGGAGAAAATGGAGCTTTTAGATTAGTTAGCAATGATGAAATGAGTAATCTAGAAAACAATCCCAAAGAAGGACTTTTTTCACATACCGACGATTTTATAAAATTGACCGAAGCAGCAAGAAGGAACCCTTCTATAAATGAGATTGAGCTAAAAGATAAAGAACATTATAATACCCTTATTAAAATTACAAAGACTGATGATGATATTGTTCCTATATTTTTAAAAGCTCCAGATGGCGATTTAAAAGTTATTTCCTCTAACAGTAAGGAATTTGATCATATCACAGATAAGCATGTGCTTGTGTATTTGGGGAAAGAATTTTAATTAAGTAACTATCGAAAATCTGTTTTCTAATTTTTTATAAAAGTAACTTGCATTATAAACACCTATTTCATTAGCTAAAACGCTCTTCTTCATTTTTGGATCTTCTTGTAGCAATTTTCTAGCCTTTTGCAAACGAGCTTTTATTATTATTGGTTTATTTAAACTACTATAAAAAATATTACCAAAGAAAAAATAGAAGCTTATGCTTTAAGTTATTAAAAAACAACAATTTTGTTTGTATACTAACGAATATAACTTGTGTCATCTTTAGCTTTAGAGCAGCCATAAATGCTTCTAGCTGCACTTCTACGCACCAACCTGTCGCATAGTTTAAGGTGTGATTATTTTAATCTCTGAGGGTTCAATTTCCAGAGGCTTGCCTCGTACGAAGAAGAAATTTTGAAAACCTTAGGTTTTCATTAAGTAAATTAGAATTTAGACAAATACCTCGCATGTTTGCATCGAGGAACTTTATTTTAAGTTCCGAAAAGTGTTATGGGTGTGAAAAAGGAGTGCCTATAAAATCTCTGAAATTATTTTTATCTATAACTGCAACCTTTGTTTGGTAGGTTCTTTCAAAAGTCTTTGGAATTTTTACTTTAGATTTTGCACTCCATTTAAATTCGAAAGCACTAATATTTTGATTGTACTCTTCAATATAATCTATTTCTTGTTGAGCTGTAGTTCTCCAAAAATAATTACGGGTTAAATTCTTATTGTAAGCATTAAATTTTAAGCGTTCACTTATTAAAAAATTTTCCCAAAGCGCCCCTTTATCTTGTCTATTTTCTAAAGGTCTAAAATCACTAATTATTGCGTTTCTTATACCATTATCATAAAAATAAATTTTTTGATTACGTTTAATTTCATTTCTAAGATTTTTACTAAAACTTGATAATTTAAAAATAACATAACTACTTTCTAAAATATCAATATAGCTATTTACCGTATTTTTATCAATACCTAAAAGTTTAGACAACTCATTATAACTTACTTCTTGCCCCATTTGATAGGCTAAAGCTCGTAATAATTTTTCTAAAACTTCTGGTTTTTTTATTGTATTGAAAGCTAAAATATCTTTATATAAATAACTATCTGTGAGTGTTTTTAAAATTTCTGATTCATCACCTAGATTATTAATCACATCAGGATACATACCATAAATAAGCCTATGTTCTAATTGTTGAATGGCTTTTAAATACGTTTTATTTTTTTCAAACTCCTGCCACGAAATAGGATATAAATAATATTGCCACTTACGACCTGTTAAAGGCTCATTAGTTAAATTTTTAATTTCAAAAGCAGAAGAACCACTAACTAATAGTTGTACTTTTTTGAATTGATCTGTAATTAATTTTAATGTTAGATCAATATTGTTAATACGCTGTGCTTCATCTATAAAAACTAATGTATTATTGCCTATAATAGCTTTTAGTTGTTCCGTATTTGGAGTGTTTAATAACTCTCTAACTGTTGGGTCATCGCCATCTAAAAATAGGTATGTACTATTTTTTAATATAGAACGGATTAAAGTGGTTTTTCCTACTTGCCTTGGTCCAATAAGTACTATAGCTTTTCCTTTGCCAAATTTATTTTCTATTACAGATTTTATAAGACGTTGAATCATATACTTATATTGATTCACCAAATATAATGTTTTTTAGTGAGTCAATTCACCAAATATAATGTTTTTTGGTGAATTGACTAAATGAAAACTATTTCACTTCACGATAAAAAATTAATCATTTAGCTTTAACACCGCCATAAATGCTTCTTGTGGCACTTCTACATTACCAACTTGACGCATACGTTTTTTACCTTTCTTTTGTTTCTCTAAAAGTTTACGTTTACGAGAAATATCACCTCCATAACATTTTGCAGTAACATCTTTACGCAAAGCTTTTGTGGTTTCTCTAGAAATAATTTTAGCTCCAATTGCTGCTTGTATAGGAATATCAAACTGTTGTCTTGGTATAAGCTCTTTCAACTTTTCACACATTTTTTTACCAATATTTACGGCATTATCCGCATGTATTAAAGCAGAAAGTGCATCTACAGGTTGTGCGTTCAGTAGTATATCTACACGTACCAGTTTAGAGGTACGCATACCAATTGGTGCGTAATCAAAAGAAGCATACCCTTTAGAAACCGTTTTCAATCGATCATAAAAATCAAAAACAATTTCTGCCAATGGCATATCAAAATTTAATTCTACACGCTCTGTTGTTAAATAGGTCTGGTTGGTTATTAAACCTCTTTTTTCAATACACAAAGACATCACATTACCCACAAAATCTGCTTTGGTAATAATAGTTGCTTTTATATATGGTTCCTCCACACGATCTACACTAGAAGGATCTGGTAAATCTGTAGGGTTATTTACAATTAAAGGCGTATCGGGGTTTTTTCTAGTAAAAGCATGGTAGCTAACATTGGGTACGGTAGTAATAACCGTCATGTTAAATTCACGTTCCAAACGCTCCTGAATAATTTCCATGTGAAGCATTCCTAAGAAACCACAACGGAAACCAAAACCTAATGCTGCACTACTTTCTGGCGCAAATACCAAAGAAGCATCATTCAGCTGCAATTTTTCCATAGAAGAACGTAATTCCTCAAACTCATCTGTATCAACAGGATAAATACCCGCAAAAACCATTGGCTTTACATCTTCAAAACCACCAATCGCATTTTGTGTTGGTTTAGCTGCATCTGTGATAGTATCTCCTACTTTTACTTCTCTTGCATCTTTAATCCCAGTAATAAGATAGCCAACATCCCCTGCTTTTATTACTTGCTTAACTTCTTGTTCTAATTTTAAAGTACCTACTTCATCTGCAAAATAATCTTTACCTGTAGCTACAAATTTTATTCTTTGCCCTTTTTTAATTTCACCATTTATAACTCTAAAATAAGTTTCTACGCCTCTAAACGGGTTATAAACAGAATCAAAAACCAAGGCTTGTAGAGGTTCGTCTATTATTCCTTTTGGAGCGGGAATACGCTCAATTATAGCACTCAATATTTCTTCTATTCCAATACCAGTTTTTGCACTTGCAGGAATTACTTCTTCTGGCTTACAACCTAATAAATCTACAATATCATCTGTAACTTCTTCTACATTTGCACTTGGTAAATCTACCTTATTCAATACTGGGATAATTTCTAAATCGTTGTCTAAGGCTAGGTACAAATTAGAAATAGTTTGCGCTTGTATGCTTTGAGCAGCATCTACAATTAAAAGAGCTCCTTCACAAGCAGCAATAGACCTAGATACTTCATAAGAGAAATCTACATGCCCAGGAGTATCAATCAAATTTAAAACATATTCTTCCCCTTTGTAAGTATATTCCATTTGTATGGCATGACTCTTAATGGTTATACCACGTTCGCGCTCCAAGTCCATACTATCTAGTAACTGACTTTGTTTTTCTCTTTCAGTTACTGCTCCGGTAGCATCTAACAACCTATCTGCCAATGTGCTTTTCCCGTGATCAATGTGAGCTATTATACAGAAATTCCTAATATTCTTCATCTATGCTAATTTACATTCACTGAAATTTGTTTAAACTTTTCAGTGTCAACTTTCTAATTTAAATGTTATTGTTTAATAACATGTTCAATAGTGTGCAAATATAATTTATTGTTACCCATAAAATATGGGATTCCAACAAATAAATAATTAAAACCCTGTGAAGCTATATAATTTTTGTTTTTAGAAACCATAAAAAATAAAGGTGAAGTAACGCTAAAAAATCCATTAACATGTTAATAAATGATTGCATATTTTTAGTCTTTAGATGTAAAACGTTCGTCTAAAGGCATTACAGTTTTGCAGTTATCACAGGTTCTTAGCTCTACAGAATTATAAAAATGTTTAAAATGACTTAGAAAATCTTTTTCTATATCATGCAGAACAAAATAGGCTTCATATAATTTATGATTGCAATTGTCACAAAACCATAATAGACCATCATCTACATGCATGTTGGCTCTTTTACGCTCAACAACAAGGCCAATAGAATCTTTATGCCTAACAGGAGAATGTGGAACTTTAGCTGGGTGTAAATACATATCTCCAGCACCTAATTTCATAGTCTTTTTTTTACCATCTTCTTGTATATGAACTTCAATTTCACCTTCTAATTGGTAAAAGAGTTCTTCAGTTTCATTGTAGTGATAATCTTTTCGAGCATTTGGTCCAGCTACTATCATTACAATATAATCTCCAGCGTCTTTATATAGGTTTTTGTTTCCTACTGGTGGTTTTAAAGTGCTGCGGTTTTCTACAATCCATTTTGTTAGATTAAAAGGAGGAGCTATTGCCATAATAAAAGTTTTTGTGAAAGTTAAAAAAAAGAGTTGACATAGTTCTAAATATAAAAACCGCCTTACCCCAAAAAAACATTGAAATACGCTTTATAATTCGTTTATATATACGTGTATTTCGCCATAAATAAAACCATAGCCAATTAAGGCTATAATTAGTTTTTTTATCCACTTTAAGTATTTCAAATGAATACTTAGTGAGGTTTTATTTCTTTAAAAATATTTTGAAAAAAAATCTCTTTTTTCCTTTTTAATACTTGTAATTATACGGCTCAGATCCTAGACAAATATTGTTGAAAAATATGGTGAAATTTTAAGGGGTAGCTTTTTTTGATAACCTAAAAATAGCTGCAATTAAATTTGTCGTGCTTCCTTACAGGGCAAACTCATACTTTTTGAACAGTTTTTTTGTATTCAAAGACTTAAATTTAAGTTGATTAGCAGTAGTTTTTCAGGTTAAAAAAGCGTATATTATATTGATAATCAAGTTAATATACGCTTTG
>Ga0209185_1001731_pt1 | contig 17638 bp, 15 predicted proteins | sample SidtaG_2_FD_187425 | JGI IMG/M metagenome (GOLD analysis project Ga0209185, IMG submission 187425) | Marine algal microbial communities from Sidmouth, United Kingdom - Sidmouth_Asex2 metaG (SPAdes) (version 2) | ecosystem: Host-associated > Algae > Red algae > Unclassified | place: Sidmouth... | reverse complement strand
CTTATCTTTCTCTTGAAGACGAGAAAAATATAAGACCATCTTTTCTTCTATTTCTGTATTATATTTTGTCATACTAATTGTGACGACATCAAGTCCAAAATGTAACATTTATTTTTTTCGCGTTCCTAAGTTCATTAAGGACACGAAAGTCGAACTAACGCAGAAGGGAACGAAGGCATCTAAGAAAATTCTTCGGAATTGACCATTTATTTTATTTATTCTAGGTGTTTTGAAGCGTAGAGAAAATTCATGAATTTTCTCTACGCTTCAAAAAATACCTTTATAAAACCTTCGTTTTCTTCTGCGTTAGTTCGACCTCTGTGTCCTTAGTGAGCTTAGTGGTAAAAACCTACTTCAACAAACTCTCCCCATTCAAATCCGTTGTCAAAATAGCACTCATATAATCGAAAAACGGACGCACGGCGAGATAAGTATCATTTACTTTTTCGATAAAATCGGCTTGTGTCACCTCCTTATCTGTAAAATTTTTCATCACGTAGAATTGTTTTTTTCGGATTAAATCAATCGCCCGATGCTCAATATCGAAGCCCCGTGGCGCAGTTTTGACGCCATTGCCTTGTAGTATGCCGAAAGTTGAGATGAAGGTTTTATCATTCAAAATACTACGAATTTCGGTATCGTCAAATTCAAATTCCTTACGAATGCGTTTCAAATCTGCCGAATTTGGCGAATAAAAACCGCCACCGACCACGCTTTTATTTCCCGGTTCTATACTCATAAAATAACCGCCGCGCAGGGCTGCCGTTGCACGTACAAAGCTACCGCCAAAGTAGGTCTTATACGGCAATTTATCTTTCGAAAAACGCACATCCCGATAGATACGATACACCCGATGCCGTTCGATATGGTCGTGCTGCATCAACCTATCATTCACCGCCTGAAAAAACGCTTTCACGTCTGTTTCATGCGCTTTGAAAGTTGGTTTATGCGCTGCAAACCAGTCGCGATTGTTGTTATCGCCGAGGTCTTTGAGGAACTTTAATGCGGATTTTGAAATCATTTTTCTTCGTTAAGTATTTTAAATACAATGTAAGTATCAGGAATTAAATAAATGTACATTCTTCGCGTCGTTATTTTTTCTTTAGACGAACCAAATTTGACGCGAATGCTCACTGTATTTAAGGAAAATTTGGTGAAGTGTAAAGGAAAAAAAACAAGTCGAGAATATACATTTATTTAATTCCTGATACCAAGGAGACAAAATACAAAATTTATTTTACGCCTCCCTAAAAGTCCGTTTAATAATATTCGTTTACTATTCGTTATTAGAACTTGTATATGTGTGCTCAATCGTTTATATTTGTATGAATTAAAAATAAAAAAATATTTAGTAGTGATTTGGTCGGCATTGAAAGAACCTATAAAAATTGATGAATGGAAATTGAAAAAATATTTCTTTATAGAATTACGCATATAAAAAATATTTCACATGTACTGAGTCATGGAATCACCCAAAAAAGTTCTATTCATGCAAATCCTGCGTTTCAAGCCATTGGAGATAAATCACTGATTGACAATAGAGGTGGAAAACAAGCAACAGTTGATAATGGAGACTTATTCGGTGCTAAGGCAACGTTAATTACATTGGGAGATTTTATACCTTTCTATTTTGGAGTGAGAATGCCAATGCTATATGTTATTCAAGTCGGGGGCAATTTTGCGAAAGAACAAAAACCTCAAGACATCGTATATATTGCTTGTTCGTTAAAATCTATAATAGCTAATAATTTGAGATTCTATTTTACTGACGGACATGCCACAGACCATTTCACCACGTTTTACGATTCGGAAAAGGTGAATGAAATTAGCGAAATAATAGATTGGAAAGCAATAAAATCCAAGTATTGGGGTGGTCAGGAAAATTTGGATGCAAAACGTAAAAAACAAGCCGAGTTTTTAGTACAAGATGATGTGCCGGTGCAATGCATTAGAAGATACGGAGTTTATAATGAAACTGCTAAAGAAAAAATGATTAAATTTGGGGTTGATGGCAGTATCATTAAGATTATTCCTAATGCTTATTATTAAATTATGTCAAAATAGAATATTTATAATCAGTTAAGTAGGTGCAGTTATGATTAAATATACAAAAGGAAATATTTTCGACTCGGATACAGATGCTTTAGTCAATACCGTAAATACCGTTGGTATAATGGGTAAAGGCATTGCTTTGCAGTTTAAAAAAGCATATCCTAATAACTTCAAAGCCTATCAAAATGCTTGCAAAAAAGGCGAAATTGAAGTTGGAAAAGTATTTGTGTACGCAGATAAAAATATTGATACCGGAGAAAAGATAATCATCAACTTTCCTACAAAAAAACATTGGCGTAAGCCTTCTGAGTATTCATACATCACAGAAGGATTGACTGACCTTATAAAAATTATTGAGGAATCGGGCATCAAAAGTATAGCCATTCCACCACTGGGTTCAGGGAATGGTGGTTTGCAATGGGAAAATGTTAAAAAAATTATTGAAGAAAAATTAGGCACATTAGATACTGAAATTGTTGTCTATGAACCCAACAGCAAAATTGTTGAAAAACTTAAAAAAGAAAGAGTTAAACTAACCAAAGCAAGGGCTTTACTGTTATTTGTGCTTTTTGATTTAATCAAAAGCGGTGAATATGTCTCGGAGTTTTCATGTGAAAAAATTTGTTACTTCTTACAACGATTTGGCGCAAAAAAATACTTCAAACTATCATTTGAACCTAAATTTTATGGACCCTATTCCGGAAAAGTCCGATATGTATTAAATGCTTTGAATGGAAGTTATTTAATGGGATATAGCGACATGAATAAAAAACCTTTTGACCCCCTAACATTGGTTGGCGATGGATATGGAGACGTGCTCAAAGTCGTATCAGAAGATGAAAACCTTACAGAAATAGCCACTAAAACCACAGCATTTCTAACCGGCTTCTATTCGGATTTTTCTCTGGAATTGCTGTCATCCGTAGATTTTATATCTAAAAAAACGAATACTTTAGACAAAGAAGCTATATCGCAAGAACTCAATCAATGGAATGACAGAAAAAGGTCAATGTTTTCCAATCAAAGATATTTAGACATATCCATAAAACACCTCGCCGAATACAAGGTGAAAATGGTGTAAGTGCGTCGTTGCTACCTATTTATCTTTAGGCACTACGGCGAAAATCGTGAGTAATCCGAAATCTGCTCGAAAATTTGTTTAAACTCGCCTACCATTTGCAAAATTTCAGCCGTTTTTAGGCGAATTTTCGAGCGAAATCAGAGCTCAATATTTTCTGATCCACAGCTTTCGCCGTAGTACCATCTTTTATCAATTTTCATTAAAAACATTCACTCATTGTATTATAGCATTTCACCATCTATGCATTATCGCATTTTTACACCGCTGGATATTCCACAAAATTACGCGGTGTCTCATACAGCCTGATATGCAGGTCATACTTCTCCTTCAAATGCGGTCGCATATTCTTCCAAATCATGTAGCAAATATGCTCTGCCGTAGGGTTTAGGTTTTTAAATTCTTCGACTTCTATATTGAGATTTTTGTGATCGTAGCGGTTTTCTACTTCGCGTTTGATGATGTCGCGTAGGTCATTTAGATTAATTAAAAAACCAGTTTCCGGGTCCACTTCACCCGTGACTTTCACCTCCAATTCGTAATTATGCCCATGATAATTCGGATTATTACACAGTCCAAATACTTCCGTATTTTTCTCGTCCGACCAATTGGGGTTATGCAGCCGATGCGCCGCATTAAAATGTGCTTTTCTAAATACTGAAATTCTCATATTGAACGAATTGTTGAGTTGTCGAGTTGATGAGTTGATGAGTTGATGAGTTGATGAGTTGATGTACTGCTTTTACGCACTTAGTAACGAGTAATTAATCATTAATCGTTAACCATTAATCATTAATTCTGCGCCTTGCCCGACCATATCTGGGATATATTTACCATCTTCGCAAAGCGGTTTTAATTCATTTTCGATAAAATTTTGAACGTCGATTTTGTGGGCGTCCGGATAGAGCAAATGCAGATTGGGACCGGCATCCAAACTGAAATAGAGTGGCACATTCGTTTCCGCTCTAAAGTCGCGAACTTTATTAATCGCTGCCAAAGAATTGGCTTCCATCAGTAAGTACGATGGCTCAGAAGTCATCATTAATGCGTGTAGCGTAAGTGCTTCATTTTCAGTGATTTCGCCGAAAGTTTTGAGGTCGCCCTCGCGTAGTGCGTGTATGAGCATATGCAGGCGTGCGTGTGCTTGTGCGTAGCGAATGTCTGCGTAGGCATTGCCTTCCATGAGTGCGTGTCCGGCGCGACTACTGACGCTTTTTTCGCTCTTGCTAATAATCAAAATATCGTCGTGAAAGGTATGAAAAACCTCGTGCGTTTGCGCGGCGTGCGGCACGGCGTACAGATTGGAACTACCTTCGATACCTTCGCCCCAAACCGCCATCACAGGGTACATCGACCGACAAGCACTCCCCGAACCGAGCCGCGAAACAAAGCTGGCTTTTTTCAAAAATTCCGCTTCATTTTGGAGCGTTCCAAACAGCTTTTTTTCGATGCTACACAGGCATAAAGCCAATGCACTCATACTTGATGCCGATGACGCAATACCCGCCGAATGTGGAAAGGAATTGTGCGAACGAATCGTGAAGTTTAATTGAGATAAAAAAGGGAAAATATCTTGTATGGATTCGAGGAATTTGACTTGCTTGAGGCGAAAGGCTTCGTTTTGTTTTTCCTCAAAATAAAACTCCAAATTGATGCCTTTTTTGCCGCTCAAATTGGGTGTATATTCTACGCTCGTTTCCGTGAAAGCATTGTTTAGGGTAAAGCTAATCGACGGATTTTTAGGAAGTTGCCTACCGTATTTGCCCCAATATTTGACGAGTGCAAGATTGGACGGGCTGCGCCAAGCTACCTTCCCGGAATGGACGTGTATTTTGGGCAAAACTAATGCTGTAGTCGCGTAATTGGTCATTTTTTATACGTAATAAATGTCTGTATGAACAAGAGTTAAGACAAATGAAAAAGGCTTTTGTTTACCGTGACGCGAACTGGTACAGGCGATTTTAATCGCCATGTTAAAAATAATGGTTCTTTGACAAATCCAGTGATTGCTCGTTTTTTGCGTAAGGGATAGGAGGTGTTGTTTGAACGCAGCGTAGCGGAGAGAGTGCCGGATAGCCCGACCCTCGACTGATAAGGAGAGGGATACGCCCAAATTAATATTCACTTCACTGGATTTGTCAAAGAACCAAAATAATATTTTTTTATTTTCAAATTATTATAAATAATAAATTGCAGACATGGCGACTAAAGTCGTCTGTACGTTTGCGTTATGGTGCGCCTGCGAAATAGCGATATTCTAAGCGCAATATTTGTTGTTTTATCAATAGGTCAATTAATTTTAATCGCCCGTTGATGTATTTTTCTTGTCGTTTGTTGATGAGAAAAACGGAACTTTCGCCGAATAAGAATTTTTCATTTTCGCCTTCCAATAAACGCAGATAGTTTTCGACATTTTGTTCTTGAAAATCAATTTGTTGGGTATTGATAGCGAGTTGCGCCCAACTATTTTCGATCTTATTGAGGAGTTCGTTGCGTTTATCATCCAAATCTAGGGCGATTTCTTGTAGCGCGATTTCGCTGCGTTGGACATCTGCTCGCTCGCTACGCATCGGGATGGGCATCGAAAATGCCACGCCCCATTTTGCCTCCAAAGGCGTGTAATTGATAGCGCGACCTTCATCTGCCGTAGCGAGTAAAGGGTTATATTTTGCTTTGAGTTTGGGTTTGAGTTTTTCGCGTTTGAGGCGAATATCGACCTCTTTCATCGACATTTTATTGATTTTTTCGAGTAAAATTGGGTGGTTTTCAATGAGTTGTATAGGGGCAAATTCAGGCAAATCAGGTCGCAATAGCCCTCTATAATTTTGTGGAAAAATATCGGGACGCAGTTCAATGGGCGCATTTTCGTACCACAAAAAATTCTCTACCGTGTATTTTGCTTTCGTTAGATTGGCTAAATTATATTGTTGGAGTGTAATAGCATCTTGTCGAATAATTTGTGCTTCGAGGGTGTCAATGGCGGCTTTTTCGCCGTTGAGGTAGGCGGCTTTTGTATTGTCGAAATAAGCCTCGGCAAGTTCGATATTTTCCTCAAAAATAACCTCAAACGCTTCGTATCGTTGCCAATTCAAATATGCCAAAGATGCAAAGTAGACCAATTCATTGAGCATGATTTGGCGTTGATTTTCAGATAGTTGGGCAAATATTTCGGCTTGTTCGAATTGAGTGCGGCGTTCATTGACCCAAAGTCCTTGCAGTAGATTGACTTCTACACCGAGGTTGACCAAGCCGTATTTGTTGGTCTTATTTTCGGGGTTCAAAAAGTCGCCCTTTCCGTACTCGTAGCCGCCTGTGATGTCCAAACCCATGCGTGTAGGAATTTGGAATTTAGTTTGAAAAATATTATAATATATTTTGTCGTCAAAATCTTTTCCCGTCCAATCGGCACTAATTTTTGGGTCGAGATTGCCACGCGCTGCGAGCTGATTTGCCGCCGCCAAGTCCAATTTTAAATTTGCCTGACGTGCTAAGGGATGGTATTGGAGGATGTAATTTATATATTCATCGTAAGCCAATGTATCCGCTGTTGTTTGTGCGGAAATATTTGGATACCAGCTCATTAAAAATAAAAAGACACCCCCTATTTTACGTACTAATTGCTTCATTTTCGTATCTAATTCACCGTAAATTGGTACTTGCACAGTCCGTGCTACACATCTGCTGCAAACTAATGCGGCACGGGCTGGAAGCACCATGCTACGCGCTACGGATGATTCGTCAGGTGAATATTATCCAACGTCTTGCCATGCGGCTTGGGTTTGCCTTGTTTATCGACATTTACAAAGACAATGTTTTCGATTTTAATGATGGTTTGTTTACTAAATACGTTGCGTACTTCGCAGGAGAATGTGATGGAAGTTCCACCGATTTTTTTGAATTGCAGACCAATCTCGATGACATCGCCTTGCGCTGCCGAACTGACAAAATTAATCTCGGATATATACTTGGTGACGACTTCGCGAGAGTCCAATTTCGTCATGGTATAAATGCCCGCCTCTTCGTCTATCCAACGCAATAATGCACCGCCAAATAGGGTATTTCGGGCGTTGAGGTCGCCGGGTTTGATGAGTTTTCGTGTGTAAAATTTCATATTATTTGAGTTTCGGGTTTTGGGTTTTCGGGTTTCGGGTTAGTTTTTTGCTATGCAAAAAAAAGTATAACTCGCAACTCGAAACCCGCCTATTTCACAGATTTTAATGGTGCTTTGAGTTTCACATTTTCCATATTTTTCTTTTTCTTTTTTTCAGCGTCATAAAAATCGGGCGGAAAACCATTGAGTTGTCGCCAGAGTTCGTACCAAATTGGGACATCATTTAGGAGGATAAATGACTGTACACCAGTACCTACACGAAGTTCTTTGGGCCAGTCTTTTTCGTCCGTTTCATCAGGTACGACGAGGACACGATAGTAGCCATTATCGCTAATAAAGCGGTCGATGGCAAATATTTTCCCCGAAAAAATACCCGTAGAAGATTCGGGCCAACCGCTAATCACGAGCGCGGGCCAGCCATCAAAACGCAAGCGAACTTGTTCGGAGGTATCAAGCAGCGGCGTATCTTGCGGCTTGAGGTAAACCTCTACAGCAAAATCGTAATCAGAAGGCATGATAGTCGCCAAATCTGCGCCTTCTTTGATGATTTCGCCAATGCCTTTTTTGATGGTTTTGGTGATGTAACCCGACTGCGGGGCGGTGATGTAGTAAAACTGTTGGCGTTCGCTATAATTGCTGAGTTGGCTTTGGAGTTTGGAGGTCGCGGCGACGCTTTCGAGTCTTGCAGAGACTGCCGATTGGCGGTCAGATTGGGACTTGGCGAGTTTATCAGCGTACTCCTGTGTAGCGGTCGAAAGCTCAATGAAAGAGTTCATGAGTTCGTTGCGAGTATTGAGCAATTTATTTTCCTGCACCGTTACTTTTGCAGCGGTTTGTTGGCGTTTGAGGTCTTTTTCTTGTAAATCCGACAGGGTTTTGAGTCCTTTTTCGTAAAGTTCTTTGATACGATTGTATTGATTGTCAGCGATTTCGAGGTTGGTGCGGTAGGCAGTCAGGTCGATGCTGTCCATCGCGATTTTATAGCGTCCTTGTTCTATTTTATTGCGAATTTGCTCGCGTTTCAGTTCCAATGTTGCCTCCAATGCAGTGTATTGCTGGTCAAGTGCTTTGACTTTGCTGCCATAAGATTTGATGCTCTGTGATTTGGCATCGACCTGTTCGGAGGTTCGTACAACGAGTTGAGGGTCAAAGTATTCACTTTTAATTTCAGATAGGAATGCGATCGTATCACCGAGTTCTACAAAGTCGCCCTCGCGCACATACCATTTGTCCAATCGCCCGGAAATGACGGATTGAATGGCTTGCGGACGTTGCGAAGGTAGCCGCGTGGTGACGTAGCCTTTGGAATTGATATTTTGCGTCCAAGGCAAGAACATACATAGGAATATGCCGACCAAAAACAATATGGTCAGTATAAGCGGTAGTCGTCGAATACGGCTTTTTTTCAGTACATTAAATGCACGAAATTCTTCTAACCGAACATAAGGTGTAATGCTATTTTCGGAAATATTTAACATGATGTCGTTTATTCGTTATTCGTTATTCGTTATTCGTTGATTCGTTGATTCGTTATTCGTTATCCGTTATTCGTTATCCGTTGATTCGTTATTCGTTATTCGTTATCCGTTATCCGTTATCCGTTGATTCGTTATCCGTTATCCGTTATCCGTTATCCTACGATATTTTCGCATAGCGAAAATAATTTACACGAATAACGAATAACGAGTACACGAATAACGAATACACGAATACACGAATACACGAATAACGAATACACGAATAACGAGTAAACGAATACACGAATAACGACATTACGATTCATCCCTGCCGGAAAAAGTTTTTTGAAATGGTCATCATCAGTTTGGGGATTAATCTAAAACTTGCCCCTCTTGATTTTAAGGCTAAATAGAGTGTAATGGAAAAACTCACTATAAGATTTACGAATCCAATTAAGAGGACACCCAGCAAAGCGAATAATATGGTGTTGGTATCAAAATCGTAATTCGTAATGGCGTAGCCTACATTCGCCGAGCTAAAGGCTATGTGCCTAATATCTATTTGAAAAGGCAGTAAGTTACTCAATAAAAACGCAGTACCCAGAAAAAAGCCAAGGCATATATTTCCTAATAAGGCACCCGCTTTTTTTTCTACAAAATTTGCCAGTCGTTTGCTCCTTAAAAACAGTTGATTATTGAAAATGCGGTACGGAATGTTTGAAGCGACTACTTTATTTTCAATATAACCAGAAATTAAGCCGGACAGTGCCAGAAAAAAACCGGCAATCGCGGCAAAGAAAAATAATTTGGGTGTCGGAACAGCGTTTTTAATCAGATACTCGGGCTTGACAATTTTAGTGAAATTTTCGAAGCCAAATGTGTGAAAAAAATACATAATAAGGCAAGCAAGCGTCAGTGCCATTAAAAAATTTCCTAAGATAGAGATGAACTGACTTCTGAAAACTTTTCCCACAAGAGTCGTGATACTTTTAATGGAATCAATTTTGAGGTCGTTTTGTTTGTCTATATCTTTGGCTATCCTAGATGCTGTCATAGCCGGTTGTTTTGTTGCGATGATACCGCCCAATTCTTTGACGACTATAAAACAAAGTGCATAATTTAGGCTAAATAAAAATGCGTTGCTAAATTGTCCGAATTGATAAGCGTCAATAGCAATTTTAAAGAGCGCGAATACTGCGATAATGCCCCCTCCAAATAGCGATTTATAGAAGAAACTCCAATACCCTTTTCTACCTTCTGCAATATATTTTCCTCCCCTATTCGAGGTGTGTTCTACGATTTCGAGCGCGACCAAATCAGAATGTCGCCCGATATAACGTCTGATACTGTTTTTGTATTTTGAATATTCAATAAATGTGGTCAATATATTTTCCCAATGTTTTTTTGAGTTAATATTTAGTTTTAAATCAAGTAACTCTTTAATACGATTGGTATATTCGAGCATTCTTCTTGTGGTCATCGTGAGGTGAAAGTTCGTTCCTATCTTGTTTTTATTTTTTCGTAAATTAATAATCAACACATCTATCGCTTCCAAAGAAGCGGTCAATATCAGGGTTTCTTCCCTTTTACATCCGGTCAGATAATTTATTTTCTCCAATAAATCTTCAAAAGGTGCCGAATCTAATGCAAGAAAATTATACTTCCCTTTAATGTTGCTATCCAACCCAAATGCAATGACTTTGGAGCAAAGAGCCTTAATACTCAAATCCAATTGTTTGGCAATCGCACTATCCGATATACGCTCCAAATCTAACGCAGACAATACCGAATCGACCGCATCCGCTTCGTGGAGTAGCACGTATTCTACCGTATTTTTATCGGGAACAACAGGCAATATTTTTCTAAACAAACGACTGAGCAGCCCTGAACTAAACCCATATTCCTCCATAAGTGAATACTTGGTAAAAAAGGAGTAAAAATTCAGCTGTTTTAATTGCATAAGTTTTGTTTAGGAAAATGGATAGTTTTCAAAAGACTTTATTTAGGAATATTTTGTATGCATGGAATTTTGTATTTTTTCGATAATCGAGTCTCATTTTGAACTGCATACCCTACGGTACGGAGCGAAAAATAGGGGAAGAGTATCGGAAAAAGACAATGTTAGCTGCATACAAAATATTTCTAAATAAAGTCTAAAATAAATTGGTTCTTTGACAATTTTTGCATTTTCCTCCAATGTGGCTTTAGCCCATTGCAATAAATAGCTGAACGACAATGGGTTAAAACCACATTGGAGGAGGGGACGGGCTTTTTTGCAAAAATTGTCAAAGAACCCTAAATTGTTCCGAATATCGCCTCATCGTAGGGATAGGGCATGCCCTGTCCCTACGATGAGGTTTCTAATTTGTGTAAAATCGTTTTACGTTTCTCTCAAATCAATAACTTGCGTTGTTTTTTCTCGCCAATAATCAAAATCCGAAACCACGATAAGCGTCCACGGGCGTTGTGCGTCGGTCAAATAATCGACAATACGTTTTTTCTCTTGATTTTCAATGAATTGCAAGGGGTCTTCCATCACTAGTAATTTAGGTTCATTGATAATGATACGTGCAATGAGCATCTTTTGAATCATGCTACGCGGTATCGTGCGTCCGCCGCTATCCACGACACCATTAAGCCCCTGCGGACGGTGTACGAAGTATTTATTGAGTTGAAGCAAATCCATGACTGCCGAAATTTTTCGTTCAGAAATATCTCTGCCCATCGTTATATTTTCGCGGAATGTACCTTCAAATATTTGATTGGTCGAGAACGCTACGCCTACATGTTGGTAGAGTTTTTTGTGATTATAATTATTAAAAGGCAAACCATTAAAATACAATACACCGTCACTTAGGCTGTGTATGCCTGCCAAAACTTGTAATAAAACCGTCTTACCACTGCCCGAAGCACCCGTCAAAAGTACCTTTGATGATTTGGGCAAGTTGAAAGAAAGTTTTTCAAAAATAGGCTGTGGACTATCGGGAAAATTAAAGGCAATACCCTCTGCTCTGATGCCAATACCTCCTGCCGAGGTGATGAGTGCAGTCCCTTCGTTAGTATCAAGTAAGAGATCGGTTACATAACCGATTTTTTCGAGTGCCGTCAGCACATCATAAATCACATCAATCAGACGAATAATTTTTTCGACAGAATTTATGACGAGAATAATGATAATCTCTGCGGCGACGAATTGACCGATATTCATACGTTCATTAAATACCAAATATCCGCCTAGTAAAAGCAGCGAAGCTGCCAACAAAACCTTGAAGGCAATAAAATATCGAAACTGATTAATCAAGACCCCAAAGTGTGACTCCCTTGCGTTCAAATAACGAACAATAATATCGTCAGCTTTCGAAAGGTGCAACTTCGAATCCGTCGTTATTTTGAAGCTGCGATTGACTCGTGCAATTTCTTCTAACCAGTGCGCCAGATTGTATTTATACCTGCTCTCTGTTAGGCTTGTTTTTAGACCGTCCGGACCTGTAATTCGAATAATCATCCACAAAATAAGAACCAAAGCAAAACCCATGATAATGAAGTACGGGCTATAGACCGCCAAGAGTACCAATCCAAATACAATCTGAAACGCTGCCAGCGAAAAATCTATCAAAATTTTGGGCAAACCTTTTTGGATAGTAAGGGTATCAAAAAAGCGATTAGCGAGTTCAGGGGCGTGTACTTTGTCGAGTTGCAAGAATTTTATCTCCGGTATTCGATAGGCAAACTCGAAGCCAGAACGTGCAAAAAGGTCTTGCTGAATATTCTCCACGACACGCAATTGAAGGACTTGCAAAATACCCGTCACCGCAATTCCAAAGAGTACAAAACCGACCAAAACCAACCATCCGGAAGTAACTTCTCCAGTCTGCAAATAATTAACAATGGCTTGTATGCCTAGCGGTAGAGTCAGGTTGACAAAACCAATAAAAATGGCATAAGCATATATCTGACGCAGTTCGAATTTATAAGGTTTTAATAAGCTCCAAAATCGCTGTATCGGCGTTATTGTCATAGATTGCTTTTTTTTCAGTACCTTAACATTTTGTGATAAAGTTTTGTTTATTTCTACATTTTGGGATGTCACAAATGTAAGGTGAGCTTCCAGCTCGTCGTACCCAAACGACGAGCTGGAAGCTCACCTTACGTTCATTCATTCATTCTCATTATCGCATTGCTTTCAGTCCATGAAAGCCCAGGTCAACCCAAAGCGAAAATACATATCTCGCGTCGGATAATCAGGCGCGACAAGGCGCGTAGAAAAGGCAAGCGGCTGAAAGGCATTACCCAATTTGACAAAGGTACGAAAGCGATTAACTTTGAACGATAAAAACACATCAGTTATGGGTTGGGAAATGAAAGTTTGATCATTTTGCCTATAAAATTGCCCCGTTAATGCCCACCAATCGTCGAATTTCAAATTGGACTGATAACGCATATCTACGCCCATGCGCAGCAGTGCCGCTGATTTGAATACAAAGCCCTGAAAGTACAAACTATGCTGCGACCAAAGGCGTGGCAAACGCAAATATTCATCGCTCGTTTGCTGCACGACGATTTTATTTTCTGTATAAATTTTTCCAAAACGAATATTGGCTTCCGCAAAAACTTGCGCTACATTTTTCAATCCATCCGCCTGTACAGGCATCGCCAAAGTATTGTAATAAATAAAATTACTCAATAAATGATTTTCTAATCCGCCGCTAATATCAACCTCCAATTTCTTCCTTGATTTTATGGTCGGCAAATGATATTGTACCCTAAAATTGGTTTCATTTGTCTTTTTAAAATCATTTTCCCAAACGGCTTCTTGCGAAATAAACAAACGATATTGGATGAGATTAGGTGCGTACTGATGCTGTAAAATTTGCCCCTCGAATTGTCCCAATTTGCCCAATTTTAGCCTTGCACTTCCTTTTAATAGGTAATCACCAAAGTTCGCGCCCAATTCATAATGAGCATAAGCATCCAAATCAAAAACATTGGCAATCGAAGTCTCCAAGTTCGCCGAAACGCGCAATTCTTGCATCGTCGAATCCTGCGGTTCTTGGTCTAAAACAACGAAAGCATGGGTCAAGGCAGGTTCAAAACGAAATTCATCATTCTTCCCTAAAAATAAAAATGCGCCAAAACGATTTTCAAATTTACGTACATTCACAAAATGGCGAAGCCCGCGTTCATTTGTCCTAAAAATACCATAAAAATCTGCATCCGAACTCGGCGTCGGGTCAGCGTCGAAAGACTTTAATCGCTCCCGTTTGTACCGAAAACAATGCGAAAAACCTGTCCCTAAAGACGGTGGACCGTGAACGGTGGACGACAAACGGCGGACGGCAGACGAATCAAGCCCAACTAAGGGCAGCGGACGATTGACGGCAGACGGCGGAGGGCGGACGGCAGACGAATCACGAGCCAATAGGCTTAGCGAATCGCGGCTTACGAACAACGAATCACGAGACAACGAATCACGAGTAACGAACAACGAATCACGAGACAACGAATCACGAATCACGAATAACGAATCACGAGTAACGAATAACGAATCACGAGTAACGAACAACGAATCACCAACTGCGGACGGCGGACTGACAGACTGCCGACTATTCCGCTTGCGGAAAATATTAAAATATTGGGTATAAACGAATTCGTCGTGGTCGTATTCGGTTTGTGCGGTTTCGTTGAGGCGAACGGGGATGAGGTCGCGGCTGCCGTCAAAATTTGAGTCAGTGAGTAGGCTATCGCCTTGTATGCCACCGTTATTTTGTTGCTTAATGGAATTGCCCGCCCAAGTGAGCAAGCCATAGTAGCGATCATTCGGCGTACGATACCATGCCGATATGCCCATGTTGGTGTGGCGCACGCGCTGGCTCTCATACGCCCCCCTATGTACGATGCGCGAGTAGTCAACAGAGGCATTAAAATTTGGAGTAAGATTTTGAGTAAAAATGGCATTGATAAAGCCCTCTTCCTGAGTCGCCCCTGCCGAATAGGCAAACTGAGAATAAGGATGTGAAGTATTGAAAAAACGAAGGTCGTGCGCTTTTTTTAAGTGTAAATCGTAGTGATGAAACCCCAAATCAATCCCTTCCCGTTCGCGTGGCTGATAAACGGATTGTCGATGCGCTGAACCCAAATCTCCCAACGAATAATAACCGTATTTTTGATTAAAAACGGGGTCGTAAAAACGTACTTTTTCGAGGGTATCCACGATGCGCTGCGGTGTAAAATCATTGGCATAAAAAAACTTAACTGCCGAAGTATCAGGCGCGTCAAAAGGAATGGTATCGCGCAAAGAAAGGGTGTCTATTTCACCAAATTGACCGGGCGGCGGCGGACCTTGGGCAAAGGCGAGAGAACAGAGAACAGAGAACAGAGACGTGAGACAAGAGACGCAAGACGTGAGTGGAGAGAAGAGACGTAAGACACGAGACGCGAGACGTGAGCATGTTTTTGGGATAGTATTTTTTTCAAAATTAATCATATAATATCGTGATTCCTTGATTTGTGTTTGCCGCCCGATATGTAGAGAGAATTCATGAATTCTCTCTACATATCGAAAAAATATAGCTTTTTAATGTGCATCCTCTATTCAAATATCTTCGCTTATCTCTCTCTTCTTTCGTGCAAAAATACTGAAAACATCGTAGCACAAGCAGCATTTAACAAAACATTAGACTTTATTCCAAAATCTGAATTTATTTTTGCGTCGTTCCTTAGGGATGAAAAAATAATAAACGTTACATCTTCACGCCGTTATTTTTTCTTTACACGAGCCAAATTTGACGCGAATAACGGGTTATTTAAGGAGAATTTGGTGAAGTGTAAAGGAAAAAGAACAAGTCAAGATGTAGTGTTTATTATTTTTTCATCCCTTAGTACACTGTTTTATAAATTTATTTACATTTTTTGACGTTTATTTTGAAATGAATCGAATCAAAAATGACGCGAATACTCACTGTATTTAAGGATTTTTTGGTGAAGAGTCATTTTAAAAGAAATACTCAAAAAAGTAAATAAATTTGTGAAACAGTGTACTTAGTAGTAAGTCAATCTAATTATGATATGTTGCTTTGAGTGAAATTTTTTCGAGTACGAGGCGGAGGTTATTCAGCATAGCCGTAGCTACGCTGGATGTTCTCCAACAAAGTAATCGGACAAATTTCGCCAAATGAACTTATCATAATTAGTTTGACTTACTACTTAGCTGCTTAGGGAAGAGGAAGAAAATAATCTACCCCAAATGCATTCTACTGAACAACAATTTTATTTAAACTGTATTTTATTAATTATTAGTTAGTTATGACGAAATTTAAAGAGAAAGCACAAACTATCTCCCCCTTTGGAGGGGGTTGGAGGGTGGAAAAACAGCCGAAAATCCTCTCCCCAGCCCCCTCCAAAGTAGGGGTGATTGGTTCTGAATTTCGCACAAATTTTATTTTGTTTGATAGCCCCGAAGGGGTGAACTTCACTAACTTGGGGTGTCAGCCCCAAGATAGAAATTCGAGGTATCACTTAGCCCTGAAAGGGCGAAATTTCAAGTTATATCGCCCTTTCAGGGCTGGCGAAGTAGATTTATTCCGAGCAATGGGCTGACACCCATTGTTATAATATGTCGTCCCGTTGGGACTTGCGACAAAATTATATTTCGATGAAAATGATTTCTCATTCAGAACCAATCACCCCTGCCTCCAAAGGGGGAGATAGTTCGCGTTCTAATTTCGCAGGTAACATATTTATTTGATAATAAGTCAAATACAAATTATAAAAAATCATTGTTCAGTAGAATACCCCAAATGAAGAAGTTATTTTTTTTATATGTTTAGCTAAATTTGACGCACATAGCCGAGCTACGCAAGGAGAATTTAGTGAAACATATAAGAAAAAGAACAATTCAGACGGGTAGATTATTTTTTTCGTATTCCCTAACCACTACATTTGTCAAAGAATCCAAATTATTTTGGAATAAAATCTATTATTTAGTTGATGGTTTGTAGTCCATAGCCCATAGGCAGTTGTACGTAAACTGTTTTTCGCTACGCGAAAAAAGAATACTATCGACTATCGACTACGGACTATCGACTAAATAATTACATATTTTTGAAAAAAGAAAAAGAAAAATGCCGAACTTTGTAGATAAATTCGTATTTTTATACTATAAATCTTTTACTAAAATAACCAAAACAGAATAAATATGGCATCCTTAAATAAGGTTACTTTAATTGGGCATTTGGGTAGAGACCCCGAAATGCGCCATCTCGAAAACGGAGCTACCGTTGCTAAATTTTCCATTGCTACTACAGAATCGTATAAAGATAAATCAGACCAATGGCAAGACCAGACCGAATGGCACGATATTATCATGTGGCGATTGCTCGCCGAACGTGCTGAAAAGCAATTGAAAAAAGGAAGTTTTGCATACATTGAAGGTAAGCTGACCCACCGGAAATGGGTAGACAAAGAAGGTAATAATCGGAAAAGTACCGAGATAGTAGCACAGACGTTCAAATTATTAGATAAGCGTGAAAGTAGCGGGAATAGTAATTATTTCCCATCGCCCACCGATGAAGTGGCTACCTCTAATAATGTAAAATTAGCACCTGCTAAGAAAGAGCAAGCGGCATCCGCATCAGCATCTGCACAACAGGATTCGGTAGTCGAAGAACCAGCTGATGATTTACCATTCTAATACGTTTTATTGTTGAATTGCATTATTGTTTTATTGTTTTATTGCTGTACTGTTCTATTGTTTTCGTTTTTCGCTGCGCGAAAAAATACAATAATCTAATAATAAAACAGTAAGTGAAAGAAATTAAATAACTTGCCCCATTATACTTGTTCTTTTCCCTTCTAAAAAACACAAAAAATAGTTCCGTAGCTATGGCTATGCAACGATTTTTTGAATTCTTTAGAAGAAAAAATTACGGCGCATTATGGAAC
>Ga0209185_1001724_pt1 | contig 17704 bp, 11 predicted proteins | sample SidtaG_2_FD_187425 | JGI IMG/M metagenome (GOLD analysis project Ga0209185, IMG submission 187425) | Marine algal microbial communities from Sidmouth, United Kingdom - Sidmouth_Asex2 metaG (SPAdes) (version 2) | ecosystem: Host-associated > Algae > Red algae > Unclassified | place: Sidmouth... | reverse complement strand
TTGCTAAAGCCATAAAAGATATAAAACCAGGCCACCGCATACAATTGATTAAATCACATATAATAGTTTACAAAGTAATAGAAGCCAAAATTTACATTGACAGAATTTTACATAAAAGAATTGACATAAAATACATACTCTCGAAATAAATCACCCTACATAACACTTAGCAACAAATGTCATTAATGCGTAGCAGTCCATGACATTTTTGGTTTTGCTGCACGTTACTCCGATGCTTAAGCAAGGCTATGTGTATTTTGAAGGAAAGCAGAGCTGGTCGCTATGGTATAACGATGGAGCTTTTTAAAAGAACGATGCTACTTTGATGAGGTAGCTTTTTAAGGTTAACTAATATTTATCATGATTTCTGGTTTTTATATTTTACCTGATTTAGGGTAATAATTGCTTCAGTTTTTAGAGTGTAGACATAGCAGTGCCAAAAGCAGTATTCATCAGATTTACCCTCTACCTTCATTCGATTTACCATCGGAAGGGAGATGGCTAATAAGTCTGAATGTTGTACAGTTAAGTCACTGTCGACTTTACTTTTTTCTGAGACGTATTCATAAATCACTATTTGGGTTCATAGATATTGAATATGCTGAAAGGATGCTACCAAGAGAAGTAATTGTCTATGAGGGAATCCGTAGACGTTTAGTTCAACAATAAGTGATGAGGTCATATCTGCTCGTACCTCGAATAGACGGTACATATTACGTCGGCTGAATAACATAGAGCATACAATGGCTCATGACTCCCTGATATTTGTTATTTTCATGGGTACTAGTATGATAAGGTGTTTTTCTCGCTGGTTTGGTACGTATAAGATATTTACTTCAGCGTCTTTATCATATACTCTATAACACTATATTGACCATAAATTCTAATCATGAGAATCGTATCTGTAATACTGATATTTATCTGCTGCATGATCACTAGCTGCAGCAAAACCATTGTAGAGAAGAAGGATTGGAGATATTTTTATGAAGATATTACCATTGATCGATTTCGATCAGCTAATGAAGCGTTGGGTCCTCCGGCGGCAGGAGAGAGCCGAGTTGTCTTTATGGGCAATTCGATTACAGAGTCATGGCCGAAGCACAGTCCAGAATTCTTCAGTAGCGGTCAGTATATCGCTAGAGGCGTGAGTGGTCAGACCTCTCCTCAGATGCTCCTGCGATTCAAGACAGATGTGATAGCACTGCAACCCGATGTGGTCGTCATTTTGGCAGGAACGAATGATATTGCGCAAAATACTGGCTTCACACCTAATGAGATTATTTTAGAAAATATAGAGGCTATGGCAGAGTTAGCTAGCTATCATGGTATCCAAGTCTTACTAGCCTCCGTACTGCCAGCCTCTGATTTTCCGTGGAAGCCGGGTCTACATCCTGCTGATAGGATTAAAGTATTGAATCAAATGATTAAGGGCTACGCTGAGGAGGAAGGATTTGGCTATGTAGATTACTACTCAGCTCTGGTGGATGAATACGGTGGACTGAAAGTACCTGATTACACCTCCGCCACGGACTTAGTTCACCCAAATAAAGCTGGCTACGCCGTCATGGAAAAGCTGGTGGAAGATGCGATTCAGGTGGCTATCTCTAGTCCAGCGGCTGAAGGTTTTTCTCTACATGCTTTATTCTCTGATGATATGGTACTGCAGCGTAATGATAAGGTAGCAATCTGGGGTACTGCTGATGCATCTGATGAAGTCTCGGTGAGAGCGAGCTGGGGAGCAGAATCTACGGTAGCTGCGGATAATCAAGGAAACTGGAAAGTCAGAATAGAAACTCCACAAGCTGGCGGGCCTTACCATATCACAGCCTCTACCGCTTCTAAATCAATCACCATACAGGATATCCTCGTCGGTGAAGTATGGCTGGCATCTGGCCAGTCTAATATGCAGATGCCACTCAAAGGATGGCCACCTAACGACATCATAAAGAGCTCCGAGCAAGAAATAAAAGCGGCTAAGTATCCGCACATCCGCATGTTTACAGCGCAGATGGCTTACTCAGTAGAGCCGCTGGAGGATATCAGCGGTAGCTGGAAAGAGTGCACCCCCCAATCTGCAGGAGACTTCAGTGCTGCGGCCTACTTTTTCGCAAGGCGGCTCTATGAGCAACTTGATGTGCCGATCGGCATTATTCATTCATCGTGGGGTGGTACAGTAGCAGAGGCATGGACTAGCGCGGAGAAGCTAAAGACTTTAGGCGATTTTGATGAAATACTTAAGGTGCTTGATGAGCCTGAGGATAAAAAACAAATAGATGCGTGGTACGGTCAGTGGACCTCGACAGACATACCTGACAGTGATGAAGCGTGGGCAAATTTGGACCTTCAAGATGATACTTACGCCAACACGCTTTATGCAGATCAGGATTGGAAGAAGACAAGCTTGCCTAATAGATTTGATGTTGTGGATGAAGCGGAAATAGATGGTGCCTTCTGGCTCAGGAGGTCGTTTAATCTGGATGAGCCTGATAGGGACTATTCGTTGGTGATCGGAGCAATTGATGATATGGATCAGACTTACATTAATGGAGTACTGATCGGCTCAATGGTCGGTAGCGGAAAATATAATGTGAAGCGTAGCTACATCATTCCACCATCGGTACTGAAGCAAGGTAAGAATATCATTTCGATCAAGGCCATTGATACTGGAGGACCTGGATCAGTTGATGGACCTATCGGTCTGATGGTTGGTCAGGAGATGGCAATCGATCTAACTGGAGAATGGCGATATCTTCCAGTAGCTGAATTCGCTCATGGTAAGGCGTATTATTATAATAATGATAAAGTCAAATTTTACGAGCGTCCAGCAATGACTCACATTAATCAAAATACACCCTCTACGCTTTATAATGCTATGATCAATCCACTCATACCTTATTCCATGAAGGGAGCTATCTGGTACCAAGGAGAATCTAACGTGGGTAGAGCTGCTCAGTATGAAAGGCTTTTCCCAGCAATGATTTCTGACTGGCGAGAAAGGTGGGAGAGTCCATTTCCATTTTACTTTGTACAGATAGCTCCATACAAATATAATGGCAGTGGAGATGTAAGCAATGATCGCTCGCAGGCACTAAGGGAAGCGCAGAGAAGAAGTTTGTCCACAGATCACACTGGTATGGTGGTCACATCGGATATTGGAGATTTTAATAATATACATCCGGCTAATAAGGAGGATGTAGGTAGCCGCTTAGCGGGGTTGGCTCTAGCAAATGATTACGGCCACAGCATCATCGCTAATGGCCCGCTTTATCGAGGTCATCGTAGAGAGGGCAGACAGCTGATTTTGTCATTTGATGGGGTAGGTTCTGGACTTACTTCTAATTCGACTCGATTATCTGATTTTGAAATTGCTGGCTCTGATCATAAGTTTCTTCCAGCTACTGCAAGGATCGTGAATGATGAAATTGTAGTCTATTCGAGTGAGCTCGCTGAGCCACAATATGTAAGGTACGGATGGTCGGACAAAGGATCGTCGAGTCTGCGCAATAAAGAAGGCTTACCGGCATCATCTTTTACGACTGCGGCATTAAAATAATCAGCATACCTTACGATTAAGGATGCACCAAGGTAGAATCCACAAAGGCATTAATGGTATATTCAGGATTGTAGTGGACATAAGTGATTTTCTGATCTCCGTTGATGATGTAAGTAGCCGGAATAAGTGTGAATTCGGATGTTCCCATATGTGATGAAGTCCTTTGATACGTTGATGGCTCCGCTCTGGTGACACCGTATTGGTCTAAGATTCGATGATCGTCATCTATGACAATGGAGAGTCCTTTCGTGGGGTTATGACTTGGAATGTCGGGATAATGATCAGGTGTGGGTGTGATGGCTATCACGTGACCACCTTTAGCAGTGATCTTGCTGATATCGTCTGTGAAGTGACTTAATCTTTTAGAACACCCACTGCACCAAGAGCCTCTGAAAAAGAGTAAAACAACATTTCCTTTTTGTGTCAGATCAGAAAGCTTGACCGTCTTGCCGCTGATATCTACAGCAGTGAAGTCCGGAGCTGAGTCCCCTTTCTGCAGTCCATGTGTGCATAGTGTGAATGAACATAGACATACCAATGATAGTAAGCTCAGAGCGTATTTATTTACCATATTAATTCAGCCGTTTATCGACAGCATGTTGGAATATAAGTAGTTGATATCCTAACGGAAGAGATGTGATACAGGAACTTCAATAAAAATGTCAGGATGAAATTATGAAAATATGGATTGAAGCTTCATGGCTACGCCCATGTCTCCATCGATTTTAATTTTTCCTGACATTACCGCCCCCATAGGATTCAAGTTTCCTGATAGCAAGCTTTTAAAATGCTCCATGCTAAGCTTAATGGTGCAGTCTGCTTCATTATCCTGATGAGACACCTGATTTGACGCCCCTTTACCATCTATATATATTTGTTGATCATCAAAGTCAAACTTAAGTGTACTACCGATAGCAGGCGTCTGCTGAAGCTTCTCTGTGACACTGCTCAACATAATTTGAAATGATTCATCACTGGAGATGGACGCTACATCCGCATCCTTGGGGGCTGTTTCTTTTGACCGTCGCTTTACAGTACTCTTAGAGGCTGATTCGTAATTAACATCATCAATAACCATCTTGGCGATGATCTCTCGCATGATCTCAGAAGATCCACCTCCGATGGTACCTACTCTGACATCACGATACATTCTGGCCATCGGATACTCTTCCATGAACCCATAGCCGCCATAGAACTGTAAGCACTGAGTCGCTACTTTTTCGGCGAGCTCGGTGGCTATGAGTTTTGCCATACTGCAGAGTTTGACATCATAGATACCATCCGCATACATCTTGCAGCAGTGATAGCTGAAAGCCTTTAGCGCTTCTATTTCTGATGATAGCTGTGCGACTCGGTGGCGTAGTACTTGAAATTTATTGATGGTTCGACCAAATGCTTCCCTCTCCGACATATATTGCAGAGACAGCTCTATAGCTTTAGTGCATCCCGTGACAACTGCTGGTACTGCACAGAGGCGTTCTAACTGAAGTCCGTTCATCAGGTAATAAAATCCTCTACCTTCTTCTCCGATCAGATTTTCTTTCGGCACTTTAACATTGTCAAAGCTCAGCTCTGCGGTATCGGAGCAGTGCCAGCCCAGCTTTTTCAATTTTCGAGATGACACACCTTCCATTTTTTGCTCTATGATCAGAAGGCTGACACCTGCTGATCCAGCCGTAGGATCAGTCTTTACTACGGCGATGATCAGATCTCCATAAACACCATTCGTAATGAAAGTCTTAGAGCCATTCACCAGATAATGATCTCCCTTATCCTCTGCTTTGGTCTGAATATTTTGCGCATCTGATCCTGCGCCAGGTTCAGTGATTCCAATAGAAGAAATTAGATCCCCAGCAATCAATCCTGGCAGATACCTCTTCTTCAGCGCTTCAGATCCATATTTCAAAATATACGGTCCAGACATATACTGGACCACCTGCTGGGTTATGGCAAATCCGCCAGAGTTAGTTCTACCCAGCTCTTCATTAAAGACGACGTCATAGAAAAAATCTAAATCAGATCCTCCGTACTCCTCTGGATAGGAGAGACCAAGAAAACCCATATCTCCCATTTTCTTCCAGATAGCTCTAGGCGTTCGCCGGTCTTCTTCCCATTGATCTAAATGAGGCATCACTTCTTTATTTAGAAAGGTCCTAAGGCTCTCTCTAAATAGTTCATGCTCTTCCGTGAAATGTGGTGCGGCTACAGTATTAATCATAATGTGTACTATTCTGTTTTAAAATTAGGGCCTTCGCTTGTCTTATACAATTGATACTCATTAAGTAATGAGTGAAGTTACTAAGCAGTCAATGAAAGGGCTATGACCTCATGCCTCCGTCGACTCGGATGGCGTGACCCGTGATATAGCTGCTATCATCGCTGCATAGCCAGGCAATCGTATTAGCCACCTCTGACGCCTCTCCAAATCTCCTCATAGGAATACTGGCCTTCATCATTTCCGTGACGGCAGTATTATCGTAGATCATGCCAGCAGCCATGGGCGTATCGATCACCGTCGGACAGACACAATTGACTCGAATGTTCATCTTACCATATTCTGCAGCTGCACTTTTAGTCATGCCTACTACAGCATGTTTACTCGCAGCATATGCACTCATGCGCGGTGCCGCACCTACACCCGCCAGAGAAGAAGTATTCACAATGGCTCCACCAGTACCTTGTTTCATCATGTGATCTAGTGAAGCCTTCATGCAGTACCATACTCCATGCTGATTAACTGCGATGACCTTCTCGTAAAGATCATCTGGATACTCATGAGTGAAGAGTAGTGCCCCTCCTATACCTGCATTGTTGACAGCTATATCTAACTGCCCTTGCCGCTCTACCACACCATTAAAGAGCCGTCTGACCTCGGACCTATCGGTCACATTGCATAGGACTATTTCAGAATGATGCCCTGCATCCTTAATGAGCTCATGGGTTTCTGTAAGTCCTTTTTGGTCAATATCTGAAAGAGCTACATGACATCCCTCATTAGCTAATAATATACTGGTAGCTCTTCCAATACCAGACGCTGCACCTGTGACAATGGCTACCTTATCTTTAAATTTCATCTAATTAATATTTAAGATTCCCAGTCTTTCATCATTTCTTGCCATCCATTATATCACATAACATTCGTAATCATACCTTATTGATGTTGCCTATGGGCTAATAAAATCCATGACCTCGTATCAATGGGGTCTATGACATTATCTATTTCAAACATACTGGCCATGCTGACGGCTTTTCCTCTCTCGTATGCCAGTTCGACCATTTTATGATATTCATTTTCACGTTCTTCAAGATCTTCTATCGCCTCTAGTTCTTTCCTAAAGCCTAACTTAACAGCTCCTTCTAATCCCATGGCTCCAAATTCTCCAGTGGGCCATGCGACTACAAAGTCTGGGACGCGTGTGCTACCTCCCAGCATAGCCATAGCTCCTAAACCATAAGCTCGTCGCAACACGAAAGCATAAAATGGAACACGCAGCTGAGCTCCTGTGATGAAGAGCTGTGAGGCATGACGCACTGTGCCGGATGCTTCTGCTTGTGGGCCTACCATGATACCTGGCGTATCTACGAGAGATATGATGGGCAGCTGATGCTGATTGCAGAGTTTTATAAAAGCATTGGCCTTGATAGCGTTTTCAGAATTGATGGCTCCTGCTTCGTAAGTTGGATTGTTGGCTATCAGTCCAAAGGCTTTACCTTCAATCCTCACTAAATATGTCAGTAAGCCCTTTCCGTAATCTGCTCTGAGCTCTAAGGTAGAGTCGGTATCGCTGAGCAGTCGGACAATGGATCGGATATCATAAGCTCGTTTTCGGTTATGCGGGATGGCCTCTCTAAGTGCGCTCTGATCTGCTACAGTGTATTCTTTCGTGTCACCTTGAAAATAGGAAAGATATTTTTTTGCTACAACAATAGCTTCGTCTTCATCTTTTACCAGAATATCGATCACACCATTTTCTATGTGGATAGCTGGAGGACCTACTTCTTTAGGATGATAGCTACCTAATCCTCCGCCCTCTATCATAGCTGGCCCTCCCATGCCCAGCGAACTATCTTCTGTGGCTATAATGACATCTGCCATACCTGCCAGCGCTGCGTTTCCGGCGAAGCAATAGCCTGACACTACGGCAATAACGGGTACCATGCCGCTAAGTCTGCCAAATTCTACAAAGGTAGATATGTGCAAGCCAGCTATCGTTTTCTGGTCTACATCGCCTGGTCTGCCACCCCCTCCCTCCGCAAACAAAATTACGGGCAGCTTATTCTTTTGAGCGATGTGCAGCATCCGGTCCATTTTGTGATGATTCATGGTACCCTGAGTGCCAGCCAGGACTGTGTAGTCATAGATCATCACAATACAATCTCCAGTACCAGTGGCGATACCATCTTGATTAATCGTAGCGGTGCCCATGATCAGCCCATCTGCAGGCGTATTTTTGATTAAGTCAGCTGTAGATCGACGAGTACGCTGAGCAGCTATGACAAGAGACCCATATTCCTTGAAGCTCCCTTCATCGACTAATTTATGGAGGTTTTCTCTGGCCATATTTTGGCCCTTTGATTTTCGCTTTTCAACGGCCGCTGGTCTGTTACTATCTTTAAGATACTCAAGCCTCTTGGTTAATTCTAAGAGTGGGTCTCCTTCAAGATTTTGTATGTCATCAACTCGGGGTTCAATTGTATTAGATGTAGATATTTTATATTGTAGTAAGCGTTGACCTTTTACTATCGTGTCACCGACCTTGACTATAATGGTGGTAACTATAGAGTCCTCTTCGGCACATATCGCATTCTCCATTTTCATGGCTTCCAGAATCATCAGCTCCTGACCTTTGCGGACAGCTTCACCTGAAGTGACCATAACCTCTGCCACCACGGCTGCCAACGGGGCTGTTTGATATTTCATTTGTTATTTAGTTTTGCTGGGCCTATCTGGCATATATGCTGTAAAAGTATGGTCTTAAAAGGCATGGGCACTATGTGAGTCGACATATTAGTCTGAGGTAATTTATATCTAAATTTGCGCCTGATTAATCGCGTTAGTTTAGAGTCGATAGGGACACAGGAATAGCATTAATAATGGAGACGCCAGAGACCGTGTCTAGTAGAGTGTCATCCGCGAGATCATTAAAACTGACACCAGCGTGAGCCTCTGCAATGGCCATTTTAGTCCCTGACCGATGATGACCCCAACCATGTGGAATGCTAATAGAACCGGGCATAATGTCTTCCGTAATTTCAGCGGCTATCTGCACACTTGTGACTTCAGAGCTGACCTGAACCATTTGACCCTCATTGATACTGAGCGTCTCAGCATCTTTGGGGTGTATTAGCATAGTACAGCGATCCCTACCGCGCATGAGACGGCCAAGGTTGTGCATCCAGCTATTATTACTACGCAGCTGTCTCCTTCCAATCATCATAAATGGATGCTTCTCCTCTGTGCTCTGCTGAATTGATACGGCTAATAAGCCTTGCTGATAGATGCTTGGAAATAGATTAATCTTTTGCGATTCTGTCTGTAATAGCTGAGGCAACATGGGTATGTGTGGGCCTAAGTCAATGCCATGTTCATGCATTTTAAGTTCCTCCAAGCTAAGCCGGTGGGGCGAAAACCTGAGCAGCATGTCAAGCTTTTCTTCCAATGTGACAGCCTGTGTTTCAACTGGTGTGTCATTCTGGACCGCAGCTTTCTCTTTCAGATATGCTTCTTGCAGTTCGGTAAAAATCTCCCAATCATACTTAGTGCCTTCTTTTTTGTCCACAGCAGGTTCACTGTATTTTGCCGTATTGTGTATAGCCAGATTATGAAAAGCTATGCCGTAGTGTGGTGTTTCTAATCCCGTAGCAGGTGGCAATATGATATCCGCATGTTTGCTTGTCTCATTGAGATAGATGTCAATGCACAGCATAAAATCCAAAGATTCAAAAGCTTGATCTAACTTTTTCCCATTCGGCACTGATAAAACGGGATTACCACATGAAGTTATCATCGCCTTTATCTGACCCTCTCCTGGCTCCAAGATATCATCAGCTATTGCGGCAGAAGGCAGCTCACCATTAAATTCTGGAAGGCCTTTGACTCTGCTGTGCCATCTGGCAAATTTTGGAATTTTACTTTTTCGGGACCTGACATCCACGGCAGGATTAGTGAACATGGCGCCACCTGGCTGATCAAAATTATCAGTCAGTATATTTATACAATTGATGAGCCAGTGACAAAGACTACCATTGTGAGCAGCTGAGACTCCCAGTCTGCCATAGCATACAGCACTTTCAGCTGCAACAAATTCTTGAATAAGAGACTTGATAATATTAATAGGAATACCTGTCTTCTCTTCTGCGATCTCTAAAGTGAAGGCTGATAACGCCTCTTTAATTTCGCCAATTTGAGATACTTCAACCACTTCTTGCAAGTGCGCTGTATTGATCTGATCTATATTAAGCAAGTGATTGACAATGGCTGCAAACAACCAAAAGTCAGTACCTGGTTTAATAAATATATGCTGGTCAGCTTTATGCGCTGTTTCAGTTTTTCTGGGATCAATCACGATGACTTTGCCCCCTCGCTTTTGTATATCCTTCAACTTGTGATGCACGCCTGGTGCTGTCATCATGCTGCCGTTAGAAACCAATGGATTACCACCGACGATAAGCCACAACATAGTTCGGTTAATATCTGGCACAGGCACCATCAGTGGATGACCAAACATATATGTCGCTGCCAGATGATGGGCTAGCTGATCCACAGAAGTAGCCGAAAATCGATTAGTCGTCTTTAAACTTCTGACAAAGTCTGGAGAAAATAACGAGGTACCCAGATTGTGCACACTGGGGTTTCCTTGATAGATACCGATGGCATTAGTACCGTGTTGTTGCTGTACTGCGACGAGTTTTTGAGCTGTATATTGATATGCCTCTTCCCAGCTAATTTTTTCCCATTTGTCACCCAGCTTTCTCATCGGGAGCTTGAGCCGATCAGGGTCTTCTTGGATGTCAATCAGGGCCACTGCTTTTGGACAGATATGGCCATGGCTTAATACATCTTGGTCATCTCCTTTAATTGAAATGGCCTTGTTATCCTCCACTTTAATCTCGAGACCGCACAGCGCTTCGCAGAGATTACACGTCCTAAATTTTGTTTCTACAGCCATAATATATTATTCAATAAATAGATCTTTGATTAAGGGAAGTGAGGAATTCACGGCGTATTGATCAAAGTCAGTGACCCCTTCGGCTCTGAGTACCTCTTCATCTATGAAAAAATTTCCAGAACACTGGCTGCTATCTCTTGATAATATGGCGAAAGCCGCATCGGCCATAATCTGTACAGTTCTGGACTGCTGCATCATTGCATCACCTCCTAAGGCGAACTTCACAGCAGCGGTGGCGATGGCTGTCTGAGGCCAGAGAGCATTAGCAGCTACGTTTTTCTTTCGAAATTCTTCAGCTAAACCTAACACTGTCATGCTCATTCCGTATTTACTCATCGTATATGCTAAGTGCGCGCCAAACCATTCGGGCTTCAGCTTAAGGGGCGGTGATAGTGTGAGGATGTGCGGGTTATTACCTTTGATTAAATGAGGGATGCAGTATTTACTGACCATATAGGTGCCTCTGACATTAATGCTGTGCATCAAGTCGTATTTCTTCATCGGAGTATAGAGCGTATTGGTTAGACTGATAGCACTGGCATTATTAACCAGAATATCTATGCCTCCAAATTTTTTGACCGTCTCATCAATAGCAGACTGAACCATCTCTTCTGACCTGATATCGACGACTAGAGGGAGTGCCTTACCGCCTGCTTTCTCTATTTCGGCAGCTGCTGTATAGATTGTGCCCTCTAACTTGGGATGTGGATCCGCCGTCTTGGCAGCTATAACTACATTCGCTCCATGTTCAGCGAGCTTGATGGCTATGGCTTTTCCTATACCTCTGCTTCCTCCAGAAATGAAGGCTGTTTTGTTTTTCATGTGCTTGACTTTTTGAAATGAGAGGTAATTACATAATTATACATCTCAATATAGATATTCATTACTTCTTACTGAATATGTGCTATACTCAACCTATCAATTTTTTAGTTAAAGTTCATAGATACCACTTCGACCTCCTTCGGAAGAATTATGTAAGACCAATCTTATCATAATAACACTTGTATAGCTTACAATCTACAATGTAGCTTACGTCTTTAAATCAATTTTCTTGTCGACTTACTGCAGATTATCTTGATTAAGAATAACTAATTAATGCAGAAATTTATTCGGCTTTAGAGAAGAACGACCTCAGTCTAAAAGTACAACAATCTGATCTATTAACTATTACAATTAGATGGATATAATAGATGATTTAAAAATCTTTAGGGAGGAGTTAGCAGCTCTTCGGCATACCCACTGTAGTGGACAGATGGCTACAACAAGTGGTGAGTCAAATACTGTTGACGAGATTCGAATTCGAATTTTCAGAGCCCCATTTTAAAGTGGTACACTTTCAGTGATATTTAGTGGTACACTTTCAATGGGATTTAGTGGTACACTTTCAATGAGATTTAGTGGTACACTTTCAATGGGATTTAGTGGTACACTTTCAATGAGATTTAGTGGCACAGTTTCAATGAGATTTAGTGGTACTTTCAATGAGATTTGGTGGTACGCTTTTAATGAGATTTAGCGGAACACTTTGCATGAGATTATGCATTAAAATCAACTCGGATAGTTGGCTACGGAGAATTATAGAATTTTACACTCAACTATTTTACCATTGGCAGCTGGGTTATAAATCTATGAAAAGCAAGGAACCAAGATCGTTCAAGTGGAGCCTTATGATGAGAGACTATCGCGTACGATTTTGTGAGCGGTCATAGGTTAAACTTTCCTTTCTGACTCGACTCCCTGCAGGTCTTCGTATTAGACTATACAGCTTAATCATTTACTGCTTTCTATTTTGGGTCTGGCTTGAAGCCCTCTGTCGCCCGCAGGAATGAAGATGGCAGTGTGCTGCCATTGCGCTGGCTAAAATGCCACAAAGTTATCGCCCATATAATTTTTCAAATTCCATTTTTTTGTTGTGTCTAAAGCTCTTTCCAAAACGATTAAGTTTTCCTTTGGGTTTTGCTTGAAGTATTCTACTGTTTCTTTATCTAAAGATCCGTCAAGGCAGATTAATGTTTCCTTAATTCCATCAGTGACGTGGAATAATTCATTTTTCTTGAATTCTTCTTTCTTGGTTGTTGTATAATTGAGTTCGTAACCTTTCTTGATGAGTATCTCGGTGATGAGCTCGTCTTTGTTGAATGCAGTTACCATCTGTGCCTCTTTGATACTGATGTATTTCTTCAACAATTCGACGTTCTCTTCTTCTGTCTTATCTGGATCAGGAACAAATTCTGTTCTTGGAAAGTTTGACTTTTGGAGTTTGAATACTTTGAAGCCAAGGCCCTTTAACGAGTCCGCTTTTTTATCATCATTAAAAAGATTGGGTTGCTCTGCTTTCTTTTCTTTTATGATTTTTTCTATGACTCGCTTGTTTCGCTCTATTGTGATATCACTTATCTTTTTATAACCAGCTTTGTAGGCTTCAGATGTTAGTTCTGTGGCTTCAGGGAGTTGTACAAGGATATAGTGAAGCCGTAACGAGAAATTAAAATTTAAACAAGATTCTCCAGTTGCGCCAGATCCAGCGAAAAAATCAAGAACTATATCATTTTCATTGCAGCACATCCTTATTAATGTCTCAACTAAGGGAACTGGTTTTGGAGTATCAAAGACTGCTACGTCATCAAATAATTGCTTTAATTTATTCTTGGCGCCTTCATTTGTTGAGACATCTTCCGCAAATAATATTGTTTCTGGCACTAACCCTCTTTCTTTGGCATCCAGATATGTCTTGATTCTTGGCACACCATTTCCATCTTTGCCAAACCAGATCCTACCTTCCTTAATTTTTTCATTCATTACATCCTCTGTATAAACCCAACATCTTCCACTTTGTAGTTTATGCTTTTTTCCACTTGGAGCTGTTAATTCATAAAACTGGCTTTTTGTTCCGTGTCCCGCTTGAGCACTTGCAGGATCAGATTTCCATTGTCCTCGTGGATCATTGTCTGTATTTTTATAGTTTGCCAGAGCCTTTTTAGACATTGGTAACTTCTTTAATATTTGAGTTTCGAAATGCTGATTTCTTGAATAGCATATAATGTAATCGTGTCTACTGGACACCATTTTTCTGTTTTCTCTATTAGTTCTTTTCTCCCATGCAAATGTTGTGAGAAAGCCTGACTCTCCAAATACTTCATCACAAAGCTTTCTTAAATGATGAACTTCATTATCATCAATAGAAATAAAAATAACTCCATCCTCTTTTAGTAATTGTCTCGCAATCAGTAAACGACTATACATCATATTGAGCCAATTACTATGAAATCGACCATCGGTCTCCACATTGGTATCCACCTTCATTCCATTTTCCACATACTCCGCATCTTCCCAATATTCAGCTTTATCCTGATTCCACTTATCTGTGTATACGAAGTCTTTTCCTGTGTTGTATGGCGGATCTATATAGACGCATTTCACCTTTTCTCTGTATGATTTACTTAGTAATTTGAGTACTGCCAAGTTTTCACCTTCGATTATAATATTTTCAGAGCTCTCAGGATTCACACTCCTTTCTTCATCGTATACCAATGTAGCATCCGTCGGCATAAACGCCTTTCTTTTCGCCTTACTTTTGCCGAACCATCTGAATTAATATCGCTCTGTTTCATTGACCAGTGCTGGGTCCACTACTTTTTTCAGTTCGTTGATATTGAGTTTGCCTTCATTTGTAAATATGTCAGGCATTATCTCTTTGAGCTTTGCCAGTCGTTCAGCATTATGGTCTGGAGACAATGGCATTTTATCTTTTATACTGTCCATTTTATTTTGCTATTGTTGAGTTGATGGTTTGGGTGGCTTCCCCTTTGAAGTGTTGATATTCCTTTATAGGAGCTTTGTAATGAACATCTATCCCAATGGTGTCGAAATGTTTGATGGCACATTGTATTTTGTAAAGTTCACTTTCTTTCAATGCTTTTTTGTCATTAATATCGTTCGTCCCTTTGGTTTCTATGACAAAGTAAAATTCACTCTCCTGACCATCTTTGAGGCTTTTCCGCTTCATTACTAATCCAAAATCAGGATTGTATGTGCCTATAGGAGTTGGTATTCTATAGTAAGATGGTAGTTTCAAGAAGCAAATCACTTCATCGTCATGGTCCGCAGCTATCGCAAAGTTTCTTTCTGGACTACTGCCTCTATCTATGATCACTTTATCGAATACGCCTCTATTAGGAGTCTCCACATAGTCTTTGTCACTTATATTCTTGACAAAGTCATCGAAGGCAAAAGGGAAGTTTTCATTCGTCAAATGGTAGTCCAATCCTCTGACCATCTCTTCCAACTCTATATTCTTGATGAGAGATGAAGCTTGATGGATATACTTAGGTGGATTCTTTACAAAATCTTCGTGGTTTGTGATCTTCGAAATGATCTTATAAAGAGTAATATAACTCAAACCTGTTTCTTCACTTATTTCTTCTACTATATCTAAAGGTGAGAATTTAGCTTTTTGCTTATAGCTTTCCGATCCTTCAAATCGATTTTCAATTCCTTCTTCGGTAATAGACCCAATCGTACGACTTGTAACTTCTACTTCATAGTCAGCTATAGAAATCGCATCAAGTGCCTCTACACATCTGGCTATCAATACGTTTTCATCAAATGATATAGAATAGTCTGTTTTCTTCGATAGTGATTTCCAAAATCGCTTAAAAGCTTCATTAATAACTGTGGATCTATTTCTTTTGAAATTGACTTTGTTTTGGGCTTCCCCTTTATGCGTATGCGTCATTCCGGCACCCGCATTAAAGTTGCCATACACTTCTTTTATTTCTTCTTGATATTGAGTTACGAAAGTTTCGTAGGACTCGTTAGGTACAACAGTAAGTTGATTAATGCGATCATCATCCGCAACTTCGGTTTTATCATATACTCGCTGTCCATTTGAATTCACTGATATGCGTAACCCTCGTCCTATTTCTTGTCTTTTCTTAATTTCTGAGTACGAGGTATTTAAGGTTGCAATATTGAATATATTCGGATTGTCCCATCCAACCCCAAGTGCTGAATGCGAAAAGATGAATTCGATTTTATTGGCTACTTCATCCCCATAATTGAGTAGTCCCACTTTATCTTTTAGAATGGCATCAAAAACATCTTTGTTTTTTCGCATTGAAGATTCACTGTCTGTAAATTCACCCTTGCCTGTCTGTGCAAAATAAAATCCTTGAATATCATTTATATGCTCTGCTGTAGGAGTTTTCCCGTCATTGAAATCTGGATAGATCTCTTTATATTTTTCAATAAAAATATTCTTTATGATCGGATTATCGCTTACATAGTTCGCCACCTTGTCGATGAATAGTAGAGAAAGACATTTAATTCCTTTAGCTGCTAATTTCTGTTTTTTGGTAAAATGTCGAATGATCAGCCATTCAATTTGCAATGACCAAACACTTTGAATATTACCTGCTGCTTGTTTCTCAAATATCTCTGTACCATTAGAGAAGGAGACCGACCATTTCTGAGTTCTAAGACTTTTATTAATTCTTGTTACGGTATAATTGATGTAGCTGGGATTATTGGTCTGCTTACCGAGATTATCACCAACCTTAAGCCACCTCGTATTTTTGAATTCGATCTTTCCACTCTTTGCCTGTACCCATGCTTTTATTTTTGCCTTTGGATCGCCTTTGCCATTTTGGGTTTCGGATAATTCTAATTTTAAGGTGGCTTCATCATTTTTCTCTGTGACGGTGAGTACTTCTATTTTTTTTACAAGACCTTGTTTGTAGCTATCATAAGGAGTTAATCTATAGATTAGATTCTTCTTGATCTTATGAGTCGCAGAAAATCTGATTTTAAATAAGGGATTAAGTTTAGCAATCTGCTTTACTGAATTTTCGGTGTCCATTCCTTCTTGCGGTTCATCCATGATGATGATTGGATTGGTTCTCCCTATGGCATCAATAAATGGAATGTTGGCGAATAGGTCTTCTCGTTTTGCTTGGTTTAATATTTTATCCTCAGAGTTAAATGACGCCAAAGTCATAATCATAATCTGGGGATGTTGTTCTTCTATATAGTTGGTCACATAGTTTAGCTTTTTACTGCTGTATTCAAAATACTGTGGTGTGAAGCCGTACTGATTTTCAAGTTGTCCTTTGAATGAATCTAATGCATTTATGACTCCTTGTCTAATGGCAACAGAAGGAACAAGGATAATGAATTTCGTAAATCCATAATGTTTGTGTAACTCATAGATAGATTTCAGATAAACGAGGGTTTTACCCGTTCCTGTTTCCATTTCGATTGTCAACTCCTGTTCCTCCGTTAGTTCCGCTATATTTTTATCTATTCCATTTTCTTCAATAATTCCAGTAATGTTTTTGATCGTCTCTTCTATAGTTAGGTTGCTATAGTTAGATCTAATTCCATCACTACAAGCATTATCGAAACTATTCTTGTCGTTGCCTTCGAATACCTTGACAATTGAGCTAATTGCATTCTCCTGATAATCTAATTTCTCTAACTGTATTTCCATTTTTTTTTTTCACGCTTGATTTTTTTGATATTTGATTTTCTCCTCCGCTACTTTCATTGCTTCTAATCCAAGCTCTTCACCATCGACTTGATATACCAATTTGTCACTTAACCAAGCGAGAACAACTTCGTTCTTGTTCTCTATATAGAAATTAGAAAGTGATTCTACCTGTTCTTTAGTAGGCATCCTTTCGTCCCTTTCTATTTTGCTTAATATAGTTGGATCGATAGACAGTTTTGCCCCTACTTCTCGAAGTAGTAGATCTCTCTGTTCTCGTAATTCTCTTAAAGTTTCACCAATTGATTTCATCTGCCATTATTTGACTTGACAATATCTGGCGAATATAGCTGATCTTATGGGATATTTTATATGAGTCAATTACTTTATTAATACATAGGTATTGCTCTTCTAAGCACACTTCTCTACCTCCCACCTTAAATTATTATTTTAATGCCATATAATCTTATCTTCTGCTTCGTGCCACTTCAGGTAGTT